>CDZR01035177.1_pt1 | contig 64104 bp, 51 predicted proteins | sample 554781 | NCBI WGS metagenome assembly CDZR01 (sample SAMEA3182065, study PRJEB8094) | gut metagenome | biome: human; feature: gut; material: Stool; isolation source: human stools | place: Canada | collected 2013-01-28
GGATGGCACCTGGCGTTTTCGGCTGTCCGAGGAAAGTTCGTCTTTGTAACGTGCATATAAACTGCGGTATGTGCTTTCAAACACGGCTTCTGGCCTACGGGCATTGGCATCAGACAATGTGCTGCGTCTTGGCATCATGTTTATGCCAAGATGTGCCAGCTTACGAGCTTCTGGAAACATGGAATCGGTTATCTCACGAAGAGAATCGAATCTTTTAATGACGGCATAGAGCATGACAACAAGATGTTGGTAAGCATCAAAGCGCTTTACATAGCGTTCTCCTTTCTTTTCACGACTGAATTTGAGAATTTCATGCTTGTCAAGCAAACTAATCAGTTGACCATACATCGGCTGTCCGTTAAAATGTGTACCTTTGTTCATAGTTACCGGAATTATATTTTGCAAAGACAAAGGTAACTTAAAGGGCTGAATTCCAAGCGAGGAATCCAGCCCTAATTTATATCGGTCGAAAACTTTTAGCGGACAGCAATAATTATAAACACATTTCATAATGATGATACGCTTTCAGAGAAACAGATAAAAGTCCTTCAGAAATCTGTTTGTAACCTTCTGTCTTCAAAACGCTTTCGTCTGGATTATGCAGGATGTAAAATCTGTTCTAAAATCTTAGTCAAGTACAGATTTGATATGCCAGAGGAATTTATACTGCGCTTGATACCATATGCAGAATTAGATTATGGTCTTTCTACGGATAAGGAACATTCGGATTACATAACATATGCAGTACAAAAATGTGGTTTTGAGTTGGTAAAGAACAAAATAGTCAATCTGTTAAAGCAAAATACGGAAAATATCAATTATGACACATTGATTTTGTTGGTTCGAAGTGTTGCATATTATTCCATAAGGAAGTCATATGAAGATGTTCTACGTCATATTATGAATGTAAAATATCCCATCAGTCTCGCTGACTTTTTCTATCGCTCAAACGAAAGTGAAGGTCTGTCGTTATTAATGAATAATTATGACTCCTTACCAGCAGACGTTCAATTGTATATTATTTCTAAAGCAATCAAGGATGATAAAAATAAAGATTGGGCAATAGAAGCTATTAAAAGAAACGTTTCTGTTTACGATGAGGAACAAAAAGCAAAAGCAATAAAATATCTCGTCAGATTGGGTGATGGTCAAGCCTTAAAAGAATGCGTGGCTGCGACAAGAAAAGACTACAAGGCTTTATGGGAAGCTTGTGATGTACCTTCGTTTATGTACACAGATACTAAGTACTTAGAAGACATACTTGAACTTTTACGGTTAACATGGAATTTGCCAGACACATTTAACACTTGGTACTCCCGTTTACAAAATACATTACTTAATATGGCAAGTCAAAGCATAGATCAGTTCACTCAGGTTTTGTCAGCTCTTGAAAAATTAGTGAAATCAGATGCCAAATACAGTCCTCTGAACTATTTTATTGGTGAATTGCGCTGTACATACGAGCCGCATGTTGTTGGTGCTAAGCCTTTGACCGTAAAAGAGGCTATGCGATTTATTAGTGAACATGATGTGTAAATATAATAAACTCTAAAACACGCGCAAGACTCATTCGACTTCATCTACAACGCCGAGGGCGATTATTACGATTTGGTCGTAGACAAGAAAATTCGGAAAGTCGTAGAAGAGCTGAAGGTATTGCCTCATGAAGTACTAATCCGCTATTTGACCTATTGGTCAGAAGCCATAGATAGCCGTAAATACGTAGTGGAGAGTGACCTTCCGCATGAAGAATGGTACACGGTCTGTTGTGACTATGCGGCCAGTGAGACAGATGAAGAACGATATATGCATGCCAAGTGTATGACAGAAACATTTGATAAAGGACTAGTAAGAAAAGCCCATTCAATAATTTGATGGACGAGGTGTATGGGCGTTGGATGATAGCATCCGAATAACCATGATATACCAAAAAAATGGCAAGAAAGTCAGTGAGCTTATCAAGGAAAACATGGAAGAGATAAAGCGCATGAAATTAATTTGATGCGTAGATAATAATTTGTGGAAAAGACACAAATGAGAAAAGAAATACAGTTGTACGAATACCAGAAGGATATGTTACGGCAGATAGAGGATGCGTTTGTGATGCACCAATCTGTAATGGTACAAATGCCTACTGGAACAGGAAAGACCGTTCTGATTTCGGAAGTAGTGAAGAAAGAAGAACGAAGAGTGAAGAATCCATGTGTGTGGATTGTGGTGCATCGACGTGAATTGCTAGAACAGATAAAAGAAACGCTTGAAACCATGCTAAACTGTTCTTCCTCTACTCCTGACACCACCACTTCTCTCTTATTGGATGATTCTCGCATAAAAGTAATGTCGATACAATGGCTGTCGAGACACTATCCAGAAATGGAGGAAATTCCATCATTGATAGTAATCGATGAGGCGCATCATGCCGTGGCGAAAACCTACATGGAGGTGATGGATGCTTTTCCTGAGGCAAACTCACTTGAGGATGCCATCCAGACTGCCGACCTCCTGCGCCGGCTCTGACATTGCGGCGATGACTCCATCGCAAGTGTGCTTCGCCTGTTGGAGCGCAAGGGGATCAGAATCATGGAGGACGAACTTCCTGCCGACGTCTACGGCCTCAGCACATGGGCAGACCGTCGCCTGCCGCTGATGGTTTTCGACACCCGTGAAAGCAAGACGACCGTAGAGCGCCTGCGCTTCATCGCCGCTCACGAGCTCGCTCACCTGCTGCTCTCCTTTCCGGAAGAGTCAAAGTATAGCGTAGAGAAGCGTTGTGATTTCTTTGCCAGTTTCTATCTCATTCCCAAGCAGATGTTTATCGAAGAATTGGGAGCAGAAAAGCGTGAAAAGATTACGTTGGAAGAGATGATAGACATTAAGGAGCTGTATGGTCAGTCTCTTACCGCTTCCATCATCGAAGCCCGAGATTACGGCATCATCACCACAGAGTACAAACGAGCATGGTAAGCCGAACATATAGAGCCCAACCCACGAGAAATCGGGAACGGCCACTATGCGTTTCCCGAGACATTGGGAAAGGAAAAGAGAATCAACTCAATAATCAAAAGCATGGAGGAATAAAATATGCATACACCTATGAAGAAATTGATGGGCACAATCAGAAGGCGGAAAAGATTTCTAATAAGGCAAGAAGCATTCTGATAAAAAACTTGGATCAATAACAGATGTATTTGTAAAATGAATAATTAAATAAAAAGAATATATGAGAATTCATTTAAAAACTTCACAGAATACAATACCGGTTCCTTTTGACTATCAACAGAAACTGGTTGGTACAATTCATAAATGGATTGGTAGCAATTCTATTCATGATAAGATTTCGTTGTATTCTTTCTCCTGGTTAAATGGAGGAAGAAAAGTGGAGGATGCACTTCAGTTTTCACAGGGTGCAACGATGTTTATTAGCTTTTATGATGAAAGTATCATTAAGGTTATCATCAGAACAATTCTTGAAGATCCTGAGATGTTTTGTGGTATGTTTGTAACTGACATAACTATTGGTGCTGAACCTCAATTTTCAGAGCGGGATTTGTATTATTGTGCTAGTCCGATTTTTGTAAAAAGAAAGTTGGATGATGGAAGCATTAAACAGTATAATTTCAATCATGAACAGGCAAACCAATGTCTTAAGGAAACTCTTTTGTCGAAGATGAAAGAGGCGGGATTGGAAGAAGATGAAACGTTGGATATTTGTTTTGATCTTTCTTACAACAAAAAGAAGTTGAAGTTGGTTCGTTATCATGGTATTAGCAATAAGGCAAGTCTTTGCCCGGTTGTCATCAAAGGTAAGCCTGAGACGAAACAATTTATATGGAATGTTGGTGTAGGCAACTGTACGGGTATCGGATTCGGAGCAATTTACTAATTATTAAAGGATTTGATTATGTATGTCGTAACATATAAAGGGCAGTTTGGTTTCATCAAACCATGGACCGCAGTTCGTGATGGAGAAACATTCAGTCAGCAGTTTCTTACACCTTCAATAATAGAAGGTATAGAGAAAAAACTGTTTCCTGAACTATTGAACGTTCCAGGAATCCATAAAATATTGAGGCACAAATTGAAGTATGATTCCCTGGATTCTCAACAGGAAGTGACACAGCCTAGAGGTTGGGAGTATAAAAACAGAACTTTCATTAGGAATCGTTCTGTATTGAAGCGTTCTGTTCTTTTGCATCCGGTTTTATGTATTGCTTTTGAAAACGAAGAAGACGCTGTTATAGCTTCAAAGCAGCATGTATGTGTATGTAGAAATGAAGATATACTCTTGCCAGAATCAGAAATCAGAGTGATGGAAGAAGACCAATTCAATCAATTACCTGGTTTTGAATTGCGCTTTGGAAATTCAGAGCAGTCTTTTCTGGTTGGCTATAATCGTTTTAACGATAATCAGCCAATGGTTGGCTGGATAGAGTATAATGGTCAATCTTTACTTTAAACGATGTAACTATATGAATATTCATCAAGAAATATTAGCTAAAAGCGAGCAGAATGGACATGTTTGTTTGTATCAGCATCTTAAGAATGTTGCTGATACCGCCCGTGTAATGGCTAAACATTTAGGATTTGATGAACAGATTGCATTAGAAGGAGCTTTGTTGCATGATATCGGAAAGGTAAGTCCAGTGTTCCAGCAATCGCTGATTTCCCCAAACAAGAAGAAGCCTGGGTCTGTTTTTCGCCATGAAATAGCTTCCTTGTTTTTTCTGTCGTTGGTATGTCAGGAACATAGAGATGCTGTGATAGATATGATAGTAGCTCATCATAAATCTATGTATAGGGATGTTCGGGATTTGGGTATTTTAGATTTGGATGATACATCAGATTGCTTCAAGGAACATTCAAAGTTATTCCCGGAATGGAGTCATATAGCCATTGATATTCTTGAAAGCCTTGGCATGGAAACTCATGAGGTTTCTTTGGAAGAGGCAAAAGAAAATTACGAATATGTCATAGACTATTGTGATGGTAGAAAAAAAGGGTGTTCTGAATGGAGAGGGTTGTTGATGGCGGCAGATCACATGGCTTCTGCTATGGAGACTACTTTTGAAATGCCGCTTGATAAACTCTTCATCAAACCTGATTTGTCTTTTTACAATAGGCAAAGTGAACTCTATCCTTTATCATTGATTTCTTCGGATAGTAAGAAGATGCATACGTTGGTAACGGCTCCAACTGGAGCTGGAAAAACTGATTTTTTGTTGAGGCGTTGTCGTGGAAGAGTTTTCTATACACTGCCTTTTCAAGCATCAATTAATGCTATGTATGATAGAATAAAGAATGATTTGAGTAATACTAATGCTCAAGTTCATCTTCTACATGCAGCCTCTAATCTGAAAGTGAAAGACGGTAAGATAGAGGAAAGTATTATGCAGCGTCATGTTGGTGCATCAGTGAAGGTCCTTACTCCACACCAGATGGCCTCTGTTGTTTTTGGTATCAAAGGATATGAGGCCATGGCTATGGATTTAAAAGGTTGTGATGTGATTCTCGATGAGATACACACCTATTCTGATGTTATGCAGTCTATAGTTCTACGCATTATAGAAATTCTTGTTGCGCTGGAGTGTAGGGTACATGTTGGTACGGCAACAATGCCGACAGTATTGTATCAGAAGATACTTCAACTATTGGGTGGAGCTGATGCAGTTTATGAGGTAAAGTTGGATTCTCTGACGCTTCAATCATTTAACAGGCATCAAATCTACAAGCTCGATGATAAAAAAGAATCTTATGGTGTGATAGCCTCAGCAATCGAAAGCAATTCTAAAGTTCTCATAGTATGTAATCAAGTAAAAAGAGCACAGAAACTATATGAGTCTATTGAAGAATTATATCCAGAAGTGAAGAAGATGCTTGTGCATAGCAGGTACAAACGAAGCGACAGGGCTAAATTGGAAACAAAGTTGCGTGAAGACTTCAATCAATTAGAAAACGTTCCATGCATCGTAGTTTCCACTCAAGTAGTAGAGGTCAGTCTTGATATCAGCTTTGATATAATGATTACTGAGTGTGCTCCAATTGATGCTCTTACACAGCGTTTTGGACGAATTAATCGCAAGCGTACAAGAGAAACAATTGGACACTACAAGCCGATATATGTCATAGCACCACCTGAAGATGATAAAGAAGCTCTTCCTTATAGCCTGGATGTTCTGAAAGATACTTTCAGTGTCCTGCCAGACAGTGGTGACATCATGGAGGAATGTCATGTTCAGGAAATGATAGATAAGGTATATCCAAAGATTGACTTTCAGAATATAGACTTTACTGGTGTGGCGTTTTTGGAAGGGAAATGGGTGTTAAAGGCACTTTGTCATCATCCGAAATCAGCGTTACTGGAAACGCTTGACATCAATTCTGCTGTTTGTATTACAGAAGAAGATAAAGACAGATACTTATGTGCCAATGGATTGGAAAGAATTGAAATGGAAATACCGGTAAGCTATCATTCCATTGCACATAGAAATCTTGATCAGCTCAATAAGGGATCGCATCCTTTTGTCATTCCGAACAAAGGATATGATGAAGAAAAGGGATTGTTACCCGATTTGTGTAAAATAGAATATTATCAATCGTTTGAAATACTGTAAAATATGATAACATCAAATATTGGAAAGATATTTCTGGATGCTTACAATGAAGAATATGGCACCAGCTATGATGCCCGAACTTTCTTTTTGGAGCAGTTCTATCCCTTGTTTTTTGATCAAAACAAGTATATGATGACTGCAGGCAATTCGCCTTTGGAAAACCCAAAGTTAAGTTGGGATGATATGATAAAGGGGAAAAAACCATACGAAACTCCTGAACAAAGAAAGATCCGCTTCGAAAAATTGATTAAGAAAATCGAAGAAAGTGAAGCTGATGCTAGCATTGCACGAGGTTATGCTTCTTTAGATGTTGCCGCAACAACATCTGGTCAAGTAACAGATTTGAAGTTACCAAACTCTCAGGAAGAAATCTATGCATCGTGGATTGGAGATGCTCTTGGTATTGGTGTTCAGGGAGGTTTTTCGATTCTTTTTAGCAACAAAGAGATTTTACTTGATATTTTTGAAGGTTGGAAGCTCTATCGTACGAGTCTTAATGAGACAACCATGCTGAAAGGAAACCAGATTAATACTTGGAATGGTCAATGGCTTTCCCATTATTATGATACTAGAGAATATGATGCAGATATGCCTTTGGCGGGATATAGTCCTTACAATACGAATAAGGATGGAATCATCAATATTGATACCCAAACATGGACAAAGATTCTCATTGGTATTTCTAAAAAATATAGAAATGCTCAAATTTTGGGCTACATCTATAGCATAGGACAGACAAATACTACCATTGGTTTTATACCATTTAATTTGAACCAAATACGCCGTCCAATTCATCTTTATGAAAAGATATTTGGGATGAGCAATGGTAAAAATGCAGAGTCTTTATGGGGAACTGCAATTGGATTTAAAACGGCTTGTACTTATGGAGCTGTAGGTATTAAAGCCATGGAGCCTAAAGGGCTTAGAGATTATGTATATTCAAAAGGAGATAAAGTGCCGAAACAGCCGAAAACTACTAAAAATGAAGACGAACAAATTAATTTTAACGTATATAAAATTTGGATATTAGCTATGTTGAATAATGATGAATTATGGGAGAAATCCCAAGAGTTGGCTGAGTTGTTGAACGAAGCCTCTAGTGATAAAGATAAGTCTATCAGTACCAAACGTAAAAATTTGGTTGAGACAATGCTCAATGCAACTAATAAGAAACAGTTCATAGCAGCTGCTGCAGAGGTTGTTTCATTCATTGGTAAGATAGATGAGTTTAAAGGAATCGTGAAGGAGATTCATGGTATGCCAACAGACAATGTACCATACTTCTTAACACTTTTGCGTTTCCAGTATAAGACATTATAATAACAATTAAAATACAAGATTATGAAAGAGAATTCTTTTATTTATTTGCGAGGTCTCAAGCATGCTGCGTTCACAGTATTCTGTGTAGAAGATGGTCAGAAGTCTTATTTTGATCCGCAGTTCAACGTACGAGTTCCATACTCCAGTGGTCAGCAGGTTAAGCGTTCTATCCTGGAGCAGCTTAACGATGTTTTAGGTGTTCAACCTTCTCCTACTGAGTTCTTTTTTGATGTAGATAAGAAAGGTGCGCTTAAAGAAGGTGAGGTCCTTTCGTCTTGTGATCCACATTATGTTGACCAGCTTTTAGGTGGCTGGATGAGAACTCCAAAGGGTGGAAAAGAGAAAGCAGTAAAGCGTAGAAGTCCATTTAGTATTTCTGCGATGACTCCTTTGCATCCACTTTTGGCTGCAGTTCCTAAGGAGAACATTTCATTCGATCGTTCTGATAAGCCAAACGTGCATAAAGTTGTTGTGCGTGATGCAAATGGAAATCGTTTAACAGATGAACAGGTTAGTGACTTTTTAGAGGGTAATGATAGAAGTTTGTATCGCAAATGGATTCCAGACAATAGTCGTGCTACAGGTCTCTTTGTATATGATGTAGCTATTGATTTACGACGTTTGTTCTGCGTTTCAACTAATCAGTTGGAACCAGAGATTACATCAGATATGGTAGAGAAGCTGAAAGAAGATGGATGGAAGGTAATTACTACTTCTTTTGGTGAATGCTTGTTGATGCCGAAAGAGCAGCGTGAGCAGATTATTCCAGCTATAGCCGACGCTCTGATTGATTGGCATATCACATCCAATCAGGCAAGAACATTCAGTTTGATGGAGACTTTAGCCATTGCTATTAGTGATAATGCTAATACTTTAGCTGCAGCTATTCGTGCCAAGCTTGTTGAGGATGGAGAATCTAAACCAAAGGCAAAGCCTATCGTTGACGAAAATGCTGGTGCCAAGACATTTGTAACTCTTCCTTGTGCAAGTTATGTCGTGACAGAGACAGAAAGCGTAGATGCTTTGGCTAAGGCTAAGCAGGAGTTGGTTGATAGAATGATGGCGTTTGATTACGAGAATCAGATTTAATGTAAATAAAGAGGCTCCTGGTTTTTACTTGGAGCCTCCTATTGGTTTTTCTCTATGGTCATAACAGGTACTCATTTCAACTATTACCAGCTTTGCCATCGCAAACTATGGCTGTTTGCCAATGGCATCAACATGGAACAAGAATCAGACTTGGTCTATGAAGGAAAGTTGGTGCATGAATCAAGTTATCCGCAACGTACATCAAAGTATGAGGAAGTGGAGATTGATGGTATCAAAGTGGATTACTATGATGCCAAGAACAAGGTCATCCATGAGATAAAGAAATCTAATAAGGTGGATAAAGCTCATGAATGGCAACTGAAATATTACATGTATGTTTTCGAGCAACATGGAATAGATGGCGTGAAGGGCATCTTGGAATATCCTCTTTTGAGAAAGACAAAAGAAGTAATCTTGACAGATGTTGATAGAGATGATATTCAGGTTAGAGCTAAAGACATTATTAAGATCATCTCTCAAGATGTTTGCCCGTCTAAGGTCAAGAAAGGCATCTGCAAGAATTGTAGTTATTTCGATTTTTGTTATATAAACGAGTTGGAGGAAGAAGAATGAAAAGAAGTTTTTATCTGTTCAATCCAGGCATTATGGAGAGAAGGGACAATACGCTGAAGTTCACGCCTGTTATCGTGAATGAAGATAATGAAGAAATCAAGCAGCAACCTCGATACATTCCTATTGAGGATGTTGCGGAACTGTATGCCTTTGGAAGTCTGCGGACAAATAGTGCTTTGTTCAACTTTCTGGGGCAGAAAGGTATTCCAGTCCACTTCTTCGACTATTATGAGAACTATACCGGAAGCTTCATGCCAAGGGAAAGTCTTCTTTCCGGCAAGGCGTTGCTGGCACAGACATCTGCGTACCAAAACAAGAAGAAACGAGTTGAATTGGCTCGAAAATTCATTCAGGGAGCAGCTTGGAATATGGTTATGAATCTCAACTATTATAATCGCAGAGGAAAAGACTTGCAGGATATTATCAATACCATTAAAAGATTGAGTAATACTTTGCCAGATGCTAAGGCTGTAGATGAGATAATGGGAATTGAGGGAAATATACGACAAGCTTATTATGCTGCATTTGATATTATTCTCGATGATTTCAACATGGGTTCAAGAACCAAGCAACCGCCGGAGAACGAGGTTAATGCTCTCATCTCTTTTGGTAATATGATGTGCTATACCGAAACTCTCCGGGCTGTTCATCAAACTCAGCTTAATCCCACGATAAGCTTTCTGCATACTCCGGGAGAAAGACGTTTTTCGTTATGTCTGGATATATCCGAGATCTTCAAACCTATTATCGTGGATAGAGTCATCTTCAAGGTACTCAATAAGCATGCTTTAAGCACCAGTCATTTTGATAAGAAACTCAACAAATGTCTTTTGAACGAAAAGGGAAAGAAGATTTTTGTAAAGGCTATGGAAGAGCGTTATGATGAGACTTTCCGTCATCGTTCTTTAGGACGTAATGTAAGCTATAAGCATCTTATAAAACTTGAATGCTATAAGCTACTGAAAGATATTTTGGGAATAGAAGAATATAAACCTTTTAAAATGTATTGGTGATATGTATGTGATTATTGTTTATGATGTTGGTGAGAAGCGAGTAGGCAAAATGTTGAAGCTTTGCCGCCAATATTTATGTTGGATTCAGAACTCAGTTTTGGAGGGAGAATTATCTGAAGCTAAACTTCGGGAATTGCAAATGAAGATGAAAGCTATCATTGATGAATCCGAGGATAGTGTCATTGTTTTCACCAATAAAATGGGGTATAATATGAACAAACAGATTCTTGGAAAAGAAAGAATGACTACCGATAATTTCTTATAAAGAGTTGTCGATGTGTTTTTTCCTAACAATAACCCACTCCTTCCTAAGCATCATTTAGCTATTTGACTTGTTGTAACACCTCAAAAACAATGGTTGTCGCAGAACGCATGAAAATATATAATTACCCATCGACATTTTTTTTATAAGATTTCTTAACTTTGCATTCGCAAATCCTGTTGAAAATAAGGATGTTATATATCCAAAAACAAGGGGCTTTAATTGTACCTTTATGGAATTGAAATGCAAGAGAACCTATATTTGAAAAAGCAGCATAAGGATGCTTTAATTGTACCTTTATGGAATTGAAATAAGCTTAAATCGCCATTAAACATATCACTCATAAGGCTTTAATTGTACCTTTATGGAATTGAAATCTCATCAAAGAAGATACTTTCACATTGAAATGAGCGCTTTAATTGTACCTTTATGGAATTGAAATTGAATAGAAGCGGAAAGAGAATTAGCAGCGGCTAAGCTTTAATTGTACCTTTATGGAATTGAAATACGTGGCTACCATGGAGATACACGCCCCCGTTCTCGGCTTTAATTGTACCTTTATGGAATTGAAATTATCTATCGTGACGTTCTATGTAGTATGAAATTTATGCTTTAATTGTACCTTTATGGAATTGAAATTAAGAGTGAAATTTAGTAAGGAAGACCGAGGCGGGCTTTAATTGTACCTTTATGGAATTGAAATTCAAGTGAACCTAGATTTGAAAAAGCAGCATAAGGGCTTTAATTGTACCTTTATGGAATTGAAATTTCATAGTAGCAATAGCGGAGTAAGTAGCAGAGTTAGGCTTTAATTGTACCTTTATGGAATTGAAATGTCGAAGGAGCAACTACAAATTGTGGTTGTGTACCAGCTTTAATTGTACCTTTATGGAATTGAAATATTTGAATTGAATATAGCTAATAGCATAAAGAGTTGCTTTAATTGTACCTTTATGGAATTGAAATCAAATGTCTTTATTCTTTCCCACATTTGTCTTATTAGCTTTAATTGTACCTTTATGGAATTGAAATAAGCTAACTTTTGCCGTTGGCACAATTCACGCCGAAGCTTTAATTGTACCTTTATGGAATTGAAATGTGGATCGGCGTGAATTGAATAGAAGTAACTTTTTGTCGCTTTAATTGTACCTTTATGGAATTGAAATGCACAAAATTAGATGTCGAGACCATCAAAGAACGGCTTTAATTGTACCTTTATGGAATTGAAATAGCGAAGATTTAGAGCTATTCAAAGTTGCGAGAACGCTTTAATTGTACCTTTATGGAATTGAAATTACTTTTTAATCAGAGCTTTTGACACCTCACCCCGCTTTAATTGTACCTTTATGGAATTGAAATATCAGAGAGTCAGAAGCTTTAGTAGCAGTTACACGAGCTTTAATTGTACCTTTATGGAATTGAAATTCATAACCGAATACATTCCACTTAAATAAAGCATGCTTTAATTGTACCTTTATGGAATTGAAATCGAAGTGGTATTAGCGCGGTAGCGCGTCTCTTCATCGCTTTAATTGTACCTTTATGGAATTGAAATATCTGAGATTGGACAATCACAACAAGATTACATCGCTTTAATTGTACCTTTATGGAATTGAAATAGCTAATATTATTCATTTACAGCATCAAAACAACGCTTTAATTGTACCTTTATGGAATTGAAATAGGCGAACATTACCTTTAAGGCGGAGACCGCCTTTGCTTTAATTGTACCTTTATGGAATTGAAATTAGCATTTAATTTAAAACTCCCTACCACGAAGGTAGGCTTTAATTGTACCTTTATGGAATTGAAATAGCGTAGCGCACCCCTCCGCCGCCGCCCCTCTCTGCCCGCTTTAATTGTACCTTTATGGAATTGAAATAGGAGAGGGAGATGCGCGCGCTTGGGCTTCGGTCAGCGCTTTAATTGTACCTTTATGGAATTGAAATTACTTAGCTTCCTTGATGTCCAACGATTTCTCAAGGCTTTAATTGTACCTTTATGGAATTGAAATAGAAAACCTCTTATAACACCGCCATCATAAATGGGTGCTTTAATTGTACCTTTATGGAATTGAAATATCCAAAAACTTTCGCGCAGATGCGACAGAGGGCAGTGCTTTAATTGTACCTTTATGGAATTGAAATTCAGCTGACGCCCTTTTATATTTCTTGAAAAAATAAGCTTTAATTGTACCTTTATGGAATTGAAATTACTTCAGAGCGATGCAGGTTCTGAGGGTTTTACTGGCTTTAATTGTACCTTTATGGAATTGAAATGGGGTCGGGCACTTCGGTCGGCGCTTCCGTTCGGCGCTTTAATTGTACCTTTATGGAATTGAAATTCGTTACATCGCCATGCGTGTAAAAGGTCAAAGCGCGCTTTAATTGTACCTTTATGGAATTGAAATCGATAGTAGGAGACAAATTTAAGTAATTGCTTTTTTGCTTTAATTGTACCTTTATGGAATTGAAATATCCGAAGACGTTTGCACAGATGCGACAGAGAGCCAAGCTTTAATTGTACCTTTATGGAATTGAAATTTTTTATCGCTTCAAATGCAAAGGAACTGACACAGCTTTAATTGTACCTTTATGGAATTGAAATAAATGAAAGGTAAGAAAGTTTATCGAATGACTGCGCTTTAATTGTACCTTTATGGAATTGAAATACACGCGCACCACGGCACAGAAGGCAGCTCTCCGGCTTTAACTGTACCTTTATGGAATTGAAATATCAGAATCCTCAGACTACATCTGTTCAATTGGTTGATTGTTTTAATCAGTAGTCCGTTAAATTTTTCGTAGGAGCACAAGGTTAGAAGCAAACCATAGAAAATATCGCGAATAAGATAGGACGCAACGAATTGAAAATAAAGGAATTATGTAACAAAATATAATAGCCATTGCCCCAAGCTACATCAAGAAGTCTGGCAAGTGTACTCCGTACATGGGCTCATTTTGATCTGGGTGTGCAGGTGTTGTCAAGAGAGGTCTTGATTTTCTTGGAATAGGAGTTGTCGATGTTGCCCTGCACGAATGCATGATGTTAAAAGCCGTACAAACAACATTAGATAAAGACAAAGAGAAAATGATGACATGAGTCTATACGATTGGTATGCCAAGGTTTTGTTAGACAACAAACAAATCCTACAACGTATTACAAGTGTTCTTGTCGCAGACTCTGCATTTTCAAAGAAACCATTTATAGACAATATGCTTGGAATCGGTTTTAATGTGGTAAGTCGTCTTCGGCATGATGCTGCATTGTATTATTTGTGGGATGGCGAGCCTACAGGCAAACCTGGGCGTCCACGTGTAAAAGGCGAGAAGATAGACTTCAAGAACATAGACAAATCCAAGGTTGCGATACTTGACACGGACAAGTCTAATGAACAAGTGTATGCTTTGAAAGCATGGTGCAAGTCCCTACATCGAAAAATATCACTTGTCATACACATTTTGCCAAAGGGCGGACACCGTTTGTATTTCTCTACTGATGAAAACATGAGCGGGCGTGATGTCATGGAGTATTACTGTACACGCTTTCAGATTGAGTTCTGTTTTCGTGACGCAAAACAGTTTGTAGGACTTACTGACTGTCAGGCGCGTGACACGAGAAAACTTTATTTTGCGTTCAACTCCTCATTTACAGCCGTGAATGTAGCGAAAATAATGTGCAGTGAAAACAATCTCTATCGGGAGGCTTAAAGCTCTGATGATTAATGCATACTACGTCCAAAGAATTATTGGCGTGTTCGAGAATAACCCGAACACGCAATTAAATCATGAGATAGTGAATGAAATATTTGGATTCGCTGCTGCAGCATAAAATTTAACGAAGTATTGATTCTTCACAAAAACATTGTTTCTAACCGATAAGCACCGTACTATCATGTCACTTTTCGACCTATCAAAAGACCAATTCTAATTTGGGTGGCGCATTGACGAAGTCAGGTTATTTATGTGGAAGACAACCCTGTAGTTGTGCTTTCTCATGAAAATCAGTTATCTTTGTAGGCGAAATGGCATTAGCCATAATATAAAAGGTACAAAGCGAAATACTTGTGGACTTCAATGGATAATAGAAGTAAACTTCGTTGTTTACGCTTCTTGTTTGAGAAATGCGACATAGCCGAGACTGAATTGGTGTTGTTGCTTGAACCTGTAAAAGAGTAAAAGTTATGGCAGACAAGAACAATCTACCGCAGTTTGTGAATAGCGATTCTTTCATGGCAGACAAGAACTATGTGAAGTGGGTGTCTGACTTGAAGAAACGTCTCCGCATGGCACAGCTTAAAGCGGCTGTCAAAGTAAATACGGAAATGCTCAAATTTTATTGGAGTTTGGGCGAGGACATTTGCGAAAGGTAGAAACAATACAAGTGGGGCGCAAAGGTTATAGATAGACTTAGCCTTGATATGCGTTCGGAATTTCCTCAGAGTGAGGAATTTCCTAGAGCTAACCTGTTGTCTACCAGGCTGGTAGACAATTACAGGAAGTGGATGATGCCAATACCCCGATTCCAGAGATATTGCTTTATTACTAAGTCATGAAACCCCCAAAAAATACAGGTCAAAATGGCTCAACTTATTCCTTCAGCATACAAAACAAGATACGTTATTATGAGAATTAAGTTATTAAGTTTATTCCTTTTACAGTCCGTCATATCCTTTGCTCAAGTGGCAAGCGATGGCGAATTTTCGTTTGCTGGATTGCAGCGCAACTTTGCCGGCATCAATCTCAATTATCGCAAGGCAAACATTGAAGGCCAGGCTGGAGACGCCAAAGCCTTGGTGATATACCTGCATGGTGGTTCAAGTTGCGGCACCGACAACACCACCCAGATGAGCGAACCTGGCATTGACTCCATTGCCAATTATTTGTTTAACCATCACAAAGCGGCAGTCTTCATAGTGCCACAATGTCCCGACCGCAATAAAGGATGGGGAGGAATCACAAAGAACGTAAAAGCTCTTCTCGACTTCACCGCTAATACCGAAGGTGTCGATCCCAGCCAGATTTATATATTCGGCGGTTCGATGGGAGGCACTGGCACATGGAAGATGCTATCTTCTTATCCCGACTATTTCGCGGCTGCAATGCCTTGTGCCGCCAACCCGAAGGGAATGAATGCCGAGACAGTTGCCACCACTCCCGTTTACAATGTCATGGGCTTGGCTGACAAGATCATGAATAGTGATGTGAGGAGCATTGCAGAAGACTTTATCTCTCAGTTGCAACAGCTTGGCGACGAAGCGGTGTATGAGACGGTGCCTGATTGGATCCACGAGGTCACATGTGTACAGAGCTACAGCAAATCACGTATGGACTGGGTGTTTGCTCATACCAAGCATGACACAAGCAGCATTCTGACCCTATATAACGAACAGCGGAAAACGGATGATGCCTGGTACACGCTCTCAGGAGTAAGAATAGCAAAGCCCTCGTCCCCAGGATTGTATATACATGGAGGAAAAATAATGGTTTGGGGTGTCAACACTCCTTTTTCCTTAAAATAATCACAAAGCTCTTTCAATAGTTAGGGCTTTGTCATGTCTAAACGATATTTGTGCTTTTAGATAAAAAGAGTCCCGTTTTCCAGTCGCGTTCGTGCCCTCATTCTGTCGTGCTTCAATTACATCAATCATCCAATCCGTCTTTATAGAAACTGCAAAACGCTCTATCTGTCTTCTGAAGCGCTTTACCATTTATCTGCTTACGGCCGCAAGTAGCACGAATCGCGGCCGCAGGTAGATGACCATCTTCGCTTTCCCATCCCACAAATCATCGGTAAGCATCCCATGCTGAAAGTTATACGTACCCCCAAAACATGCCTTGGGAAGAAATAGAACGTCTTTACAATAGCCGCTTGGACTCTTAGTTATCTCACGGATTTCTCACGGATTTTGTGGCAAATATAGCTATTTTGTTGCGAAATGTGGCAAAAATCACGCCCCCCTTCTCATAAAAGGTCATAAAAAGAACCGCTGATAACCAATGCAATTTATTGATTATCAGCAGTTTCTAATCGTTGTCGGGGCGACGGGATTCGAACCCACGACCCCCTGCTCCCAAAGCAGGTGCGCTAACCGGACTGCGCTACGCCCCGCAATTCAAAGTGGTTTATTCCTTGAAAAGCGGTGCAAAGATAATACTTTTTTTTGAAAAGACCAATAGTTCAAGAAAAAATCTAGTTAGATCTGCACGGTGTTTTCATTTAAAAACGCTTGTTCTCTTCAAAAAATCTTTCTATAAGCATTTTAGGCTCATCCGACATTTTGAGTGATACGACTGTCATGCAATGCGTATAGTTTCAGTTTGAAGTATTCTTCATCTCTGAAGCCATACGCATTGCGTTTCATCACTTTAATCTTATTGTTTATCCCCTCCACCTTTCCTGTTGATATATGACAGTCGAACCATGCAAGTATTCCTCTTTTATATGCAAGTATAGTCATAGTCATTTTTTGCAGCTGTGGTATCTTGCTACTTTTGGCTTGTTCTGTCCAGTCTACCAACACCTCTTCTGCATCTTCCTTATCAACTTGTACCCATATCTCCTTACAATGTTCTTTCAAATAATAGGCTTTAGAAAGAGGCTCGTTCATAGCCAAGGCATTATCAAGTCTTGTTCGGTATTTGTCATCATAAATGTCTGATCCGTTACCAAGGAGTAGATATCTGGTTCCTTTAAGAACCTTGCGCTTGTTCACGTCTTTCTCCATATTGAATTGTATCCTTCTTATGTCGTCAAGTTTGTTATTCATAAGTTTTCTCTAAAGAAAGTCGTTTCCTTATCTCGCGGGCATGTGGTTGGGAATACTCATCTTCATTTCATGACATGGAAATGATCAAACACATGTATGGCATTAGGACAATTTTCTAGAACAGAACCGATTAATGCAGTTGACAAGTCTGTTGCAATGTACTTTTGGGATATATTCTTGCGCTTTACCAGTCTCCAGAAGTCGGATAGAGCGTCAATCTCCTTACCTTCACCTACATATATAATCCGACCACTTACCAAATCGACGACTATTGTTTTATACACATGTCCTTTCTTGACTGCATTCTCCTGCTGGTCGTAATCGCAACCATCGCATTTGCACTTGTAGCGTTGAACTTTCATGCGTATGATGACTTTCTTGCCTCCTATAGGCAAGCCTAGAAAATCTCTTGTGCGGTATCCGTTCTTTATCAAATAACATTTTCCGCACTTCGGACATTCCTTTTGGCGCTTTTTGCTTTGCACATGAAGAATAATTGTATTACCTTTATATTCCTCTCTTGTACATTCAAGGCTGTAAAGCCCCCATGCATGATATAGAAAACTGCTGTTCATTTTTATATATTTGTTTGTGGTTATTCAAATATACAAAATGTTCAGCGGTTTTCTTTTGTTCTATACTGACTTTATCACTTGAAATGTCGGATGAACCTCAATTATGCCTCATTTAAAAATATTATTCAGAATCTACACTTACTTAACCTCCTCGAAAATCATTATTACTGAATATCAATGAGTTATATTTTTATGGTACAAATATGGATACTTATAATGATAGGTAAAAGCTGGGAAGGATAGACAAATAGAGAATCGGTTTATCATCTTCTTACTCTTCTATTCAACATCATTATTGCTTCTTTTGATAAACCAGAAGCGTCTTACCTTACAGTGAAATTTTCTCACCAAGTTGGCGAATAATCATAAAATATTATATAATTTCTTCACGATTGTCGTGTTTTATAGCTACCTTTGTAAGCAAAATATATATTTGAATATGGCAAATAGAGAATTGAACAGGCTAAAAGTGGTCCTTGCAGAAAAGAAGAAGACCAATAAATGGCTTGGTGAACAACTGGGAAAGGACAAGACAACCATTTCAAAATGGTGTACAAACACCTGTCAGCCTGACTTGGGCAGCCTAATGAAAACAGCAAAACTGCTTGAAGTGGAGGTTACAGATCTTCTTAGAGAGGATAATATTGATTGACAATAAGATAATGAAATAGAAAAAGAACAATATGACGAAGAAGGAATCTCTTCAACTGTTTGAAGAAAAGAAGGTGCGCACCGTATGGGACGATAAGGAGGAGAAGTGGTATTTCTCCATTGTGGATGTATGCGGTGTGCTAACTGATAGCAAAGATGCCAATGCTTATTGGAGAAAGCTGAAGCAGAGACTCAAAAAAGAAGGTAATGAAACCGTGACAAATTGTCACGGGTTGAAGCTTCGCGCCTCTGACGGCAAATTGCGCATGACTGACGTTGCCGACACTGAGCAACTCTTCCGCATTATCCAGTCGATTCCTTCACCAAAGGCAGAGCCTTTCAAGGTATGGATGGCACAGGTGGCAAGCTCTCGTTTGGAACAGATGCAGGATCCGGAAAAGAGCATAGACCAGGCCATCGTTGACTACAAGCGTTTGGGGTATTCAGATGCTTGGATAAACCAGCGTATTAAGTCTATAGAAATCAGAAAAGAACTCACCGATGAATGGGCACGCACGGGGGTGCAGCAAGGCTTGCAATATGCTTCTCTTACCGACATCATTACCCGAGAGTGGAGCGGAATGACGACCAAACAGTACAAGAGTTTCAAAGGCTTGAAGAAGGAAAATCTGCGTGACAACATGACCAACATGGAGATAGCCCTCAATATGCTTGCCGAGGCATCTGCCACGGAGCTGTCCAAACAACGCAATCCTAACGGATTCCATCAGCAGAAGCAAGTGGCTAAGGATGGTGGTAGCGTTGCGAAAGCAGCACGTACCCAGTTGGAGTCGAAGTTGGGACATGGGGTGATAACACAGGCTAAAGCCAGTGATTATCTGCCTAATGTAGAAGATAACGATGAATAAGAATATTCTTATGGACTACCAAATGATAGTGCCAAAGAAAGAATTAGAGGGAGTCCTCACAAGCGAGACTAGGAAGTTTGGGGAGGAAAAAGAAAGTAAGAAAGAATAGGAAGACATGTAATCATGGCTGAAATTAAATAATTCTATAAGACTATGCAAAAAAGGAAAATAAGTTTTAATTGGTTGCATCTCTCATCAATGGTTGAGAACGAAGAGGTGTTTACAAACGTTGAGAGTAATTTACTTGCTCTGTTAAGTTATATTAGTGCATTGCCAAAGATTCAACGAAAATACAATTTAACAAAGGATAAGTTTTGCTTCATTGAAAGTTTTAGTTTTGAAGATAACTCTCAATGCGTTGAATTATTATTTAAAAGCGCCAAACATAGTTATCGTGCACCGCTTCTTGATAAAAACACAGTTGAAGCAAGAGAGAATCCAAAACGGATAGAAGAAGGAGAACAAATAAAAACGCATGTTCTTCTTAAGTTCGTAGAAAATGACGCTATTGCTTTTCTTGAAACAGGGCTCAACCTAATGACAATGTCTAATATCGTTGAATACTTGAATAGTTTCGTTGCTCCATATAACAATTCTGCGGAAGAAGAAATTGTAGGAAGGTACTCTTTTGATATGATGCCAAGAGATGATTTTCGTGAGGTTCTCGATAGTATGAGTCGAGTTGTATGTGCAGAGTTGTTCATCAATAAGTCCTTGTTGGGTTCAGATGCATTGAATTTTTGCAATATTACAGAAGATATCCAAGAGAACATGGTATTGTCTTTAAAATCCGAGAAAAAGAAATCTATAAAAAATAGTCTTTATCAAGTCATTTCTCATTTTAGTGGCGCGAATTCTAAAATTAATAGAATTCGAGTTAGAGGAAAGATGCCGAATAACAATGATGGTATTATTGATACATCTTTCATTGTAAAGAAGGAATATATTGAAGTAGAGCAAAATGAGGATACAGGCGAATTTAATACTCCAAGTATGTTCGCTCAATTAAAATTTTTAGCAAATGATTTCTGATTATGTATATGGAGTTCCTATTTGTAATTTATGACTATTTTGCCATTTTAAAGAAAAGAATTCTTTTGTTCGAGTGGGGTATTCCTTCTATTACAGGTGTTGTTTGTCTAATTTTGTCATTGGGATTTGGGATTGATAGCCAATATGGAATTATTGAAAAATCTTTTGGATATGTTGGCACATTACTTGGGTTCACTTTAGCAGCTCTAACTCTTCTGCTTTCTAGTGAAAAGATGAAGGAGGCTTGTGAATATCAGCTAGAAACACTTCTCCACAATCGTAAAGCAACTTTATATGAGTTAGTCGTGGTTTCCTATACTTATCTCATTGTAGTTGAAGGGATTCTGTGTATTAGTTTCTTTATCGCTCAGTTGTTTGATTTTGTTTATATTAGAAATATTGCAATTATCATGAACACTGCGTATATTGTTTTATTATTTAATGTTTTATTAGTGACAATAAGAACTGTTGCAGACATGTACTTTATTCTTATAAAACGCAAATAAACTCATATGTTTATATAAAATATCGTGACATGAATGATTTTTCATTACTAAATCATAGAAAAATAATTGATATCCTTATTGGGGACACAAAACTATTTGAGCAATATAGTTTGCCATATATGTCGGGACCAGATTTATGTCAACTTTGCACTTCTTTTGGCCTTTCCAAAACATATACATGGGGCGGAGTAAATGGTAGCCGATGGACATACATGCAGTCATTATTGATATTTTTAAACAAACAAGGACGAGTACCAGAACTTTTGTCCCACTTGTTTAATATGTCAAGATTTGAAGATTTGAATAGCCTTGGGGATGTATATAAAATTAAGATTGTCCATAAAAACATAATAACTATTGCTCTAAAGCAAATTAATTCTTATCTTCTAATTGCAAAGAAAGAATTGCGCATTACTAATAATTCGTTTGTCCTTTCTGACATTGGAGAACAAAGTGTCATAGAAACTCCAAAGGTTAGAATAGTGACGTATCAATATATACGAGAACTCCCTAAAAGGATAAAAGAAGACTTGAAAAATAAAGACTATGATAGCGTTATCACAAAATCAAGGACTTTGTTAGAAGAAGTTTTGATTTATATAATCGAGCAATTAACAAAAGAAAGATACAAAAGCAATGGCGATTTGATAAAAATATATCAAGAGGCAACAGATATGTTGAATATGCGTCAAAAGAAAGAATGGGATAAGCGTGTTAATGAATTATTAGGTGGATTACATAAAATTGTAAATTCCATCTCTAGTATGAGAAATATAAATAGTGATGCTCATGGAGTTGGCGTCAGTAGAATTTCAATTAGTGAACGCGAAGCCCAATTAGTAGCTAATTCTGCAATAATGCTTGCCGAATATTGGTTGGGAGTATTCGAAAAAAAATAGTTCAAAGCATTCATTATGGCAAATCGAAGATAAATACGAAATAGCACGGCAGAGTTCTTAATCTTTCAGATAGAGGGAAAGGAACATGGTGTTGAAGTGTTTTACAAAGATAAAACTGTGTGGTGTACTCAAAAAGCAATGGGTATGCTATTTGACTGCTCAACGGACAACATCGGCCTTCACTTAAAAAAACTATTTGCGTTTGGTGAGCTATATATGATAAAGCAACTACCGAGTTTTTCTCGGCAGTTCGTATAGAAAGTGGTAGAGCAGTCGTTTGGAAACGATGCTTATGAATTGTAATATAATAAACAACATATGAGCGACGAACAGAAATATACGATTCTTGGCTTGGATGAATATATACGCCAAGGCGAACCACAGAAGCGCGAGCGTAGCGAAGCTTGGAAGGTTGCTATAGGGCTTCAACAGGTTGATAGACTTCAGACTTCTGAATATCTGCTTGATACTGCCAAACGGCATATCGAGGGTTACATCAGTATTAATGAAGCAAAGCAACTTATCGACTCATACTACAAGTCTGCATCTGGACGAAAGGTTGTTGAGAATGACCGAACGGAAGAGGCAGACAAGGTAGCTACACGTATCACGGAGTTGATAGAGGAGAAAACGTTCTCATTTACTCCGGCTCAGTTGATTTCTATACATCGTCGCTTGTTTGATGGCATTTACAAGTTGGCAGGACGCATTCGTGATTATAATATTACGAAGAACGAGTGGGTACTTGGCGGCAAGACCGTGTATTATACCAGTGCAGATACTATCAGCGACACTTTGAATTATGATATGGGGCAGGAACGTGAGTTTAGTTATGCTAACATGAATATTGACGATGCTATTCGTCATCTGACCCGCTTCTGTGCTAATCTGTGGCAAGTTCATGCGTTTTGCGAAGGAAACACTCGAACGACTGCCGTATTTATGATTAAATACCTACGTACATTGGGCTTCAATGTGGTCAATGATGTCTTTGCAGAGAACTCTTGGTATTTCCGAAATGCGCTGGTACGTGCTAACTATAGTGATTTGATAAATGGCATCACAGAAACAACAGAGTACTTGGAGAGATTCTTCCGCAGTATGTTGCTTAGGGAAGAACATGACCTAAGAAACAGGATTATGCACGTTGATTGGAACAAAGTTGAGAACGAAACCATATCCCAAAGTGCAAATCACGAAGTTCAAAGTGCAAAAGCTGGCGAAGAATTACCCCCAAAGTGCAAAAAATGCACTTTGGAAGAAGTCGCTCTACTCCGCATAGTGCAAAAGAATCCATCTGCTACCCAAAAAGAGATTGCTGCTGAAATTGGAAAATCTGAGCGAACAGTCAAATCAATTACCATAGCGTTACAAGAGAAGAACATTCTACGTAGAGTGAATGGTAAAAGAAATGGCTATTGGGAAATCGTCGAAGATTCTATTCAACAAGGAAGTAATATAGACAAAAATGAGTAATATACAAGATACAAACATTATCCCAGAGCTTCAATCTCCTTTCGAGCAGTTAAGAGAGGTTGATGCCGATGGCAAGGAATGGTGGAACTCACGCAAATTGGCGAGAGTGATGGGCTATGGCAAGTACTGGAACTTTGAACGTGTCATAGCCAAGGCACAGGCATGGACTTCACAAAAGGGCTATCATCTAGGTGAGCATTTTGTGGAGATAACAGAGATGGCGGAACTGGGCAGTGGTGCTGTCAGAGAGGTGACGAGCATCCGTCTGTCTCGTGCGGCCTGTATGGCTGTGGCTATGAATGCCGACCAAAAGAAAGAGATGGTGAAGTCGGCTCAGCAATATTTCAGTGCGACCATGACTTCAGATGTTGCTGTGAGAAGCATGGAGTCTTCAGTACTCATGTATAGAAGTGGACATGGGAAAGTACAGGTTCAAGTTATCTTCGACACCAATACTTTCTGGCTTTCACAACAGAGAATGGCAGAGTTATTTGGTATCGACGTTCGTACAGTTAATTATCATCTTAAACAAATAGATGAAAGCGGAGAGATACATTTGTCCGACACTATCCGAAAAATTAGGATACCTTCGGACAAATGGTCTGGCGAGGTGATGATGTATAACCTTGATGTGGTCATTGCCGTGGGTTATCGTGTGAATAGCTATGAGGCTACTCAGTTCCGTATATGGGCAACACAAGTTCTGAAAGAATACCTTACCAAAGGCTTTGTGTTGGATGATGAGCGACTGAAGGGAAAGAACGTATTCGGGGCAGACTACTTCGATGATTTGCTTGACCGCATCCGAGAGATACGTATCAGCGAACGACGTTATTATCAGAAGATTACAGACATATATAGCGAGTGTAGTTCTGATTACGATAAAGATTCAGAACAAACGCAGTTATTCTTTAAGACGGTGCAGAACATAATGCATTATGCCGTAATAAAACAGACCGCTGCCGAGATTATCTATGACCGTGCGGATGCTGAACGCCCTCACATGGGATTGACCAGCTGGAAGAATGCGCCAGACGGATGAGTTGTGAAATCGGATGTTACTGTGGCCAGGAACTATCTCAGCGAAAAGGAAATTGATTCTTTGAACAGATTGAGTAATGCCTTCATTGACATTGCTGAGCAACGTGCAGAAGATCAAATCTTGATGACAATGGCAGACTGGTCGGCTCTACTACAGCGCTATATGGATTTGAACAACCGTCCGTTACTTCCAAATACAGGGCGTGTGACTCACGAACAGGCGGTAGAAAAGGCACTTACTGAATATGACAAGTTTCGTGTCATTCAAGACCGTGAGATTATGAGTGACTTTGACAAACAGTTGAAATTATTATTTGATAAAAAATAAAAGTGTATGACCAATAATAAATATCCACGATACATTTCCACAAATCCAACAGGACAAGATCTATTGGATGGAAAATCACAAACGAAGATAAGCAAGGCAATTGCAGAACATATTAAATACATTGATAGCCTCTCCGAAAAAGACAAATTAATGCCCAAAATGCCTCGTGTTATTGGTATTGAGGGTAAGTGGGGAAGCGGTAAAAGCAATGTCCTTAAGCGTCTGGAATTCAAGGATCTCATAGATGAACCAATTTACAAGTTCTTTACATACGATGCATGGGCAAATCAAGAAGATTTGCAAAGACGTACAATTCTTGAACAATTGACCGCTTATCTTATTGACGACAGACGTCTCCTCAAAGATAAAGTCAAGGTTCGAATGCAAGATGTAGATAAGAATAATGAGTTCCACACCATTGATAAGATGGTGACATGGAAAGAAAAACTTGACATGTTGATGGCTAAACGTGTTAAGAATATCACACGTTCTGTTTCTCCTCTCAATATGGAGTTTAAATTATTTATGATTACACTTGCTTTAACTCCAATGTGTATTGCGTTAATGAATGCATTAAAGTTTGATGGTATAAAGGGTTGGCTATATTTTGGAATAACTATATTTGCGACTTTGCTTCCTGCAATTATTTCATCAATTATAATCTGGAGAAATAAGAATCTTAGTTTTAAAAATGTTCTTCTGGCTTATCAAGCAACAACCGAAAACAAAACGACACATCAGGTCGTTAATGAGTCAGAGCCTACTATTCATGAGTTTTCAACATGGATGAAAGAAATATCTAATGGGCTAAAAGAATTCAAACTTATTGTTATTTTTGATAATATGGATCGACTTCCTGCAGATAAGGTCAAGAAACTATGGTCATCCATTCACAGTATCTTTGCTTCTGAGGAATATCAGAATATTTGGTGCATAATACCATATGATTTCGAACATCTTTCTTGTGCATTTGGAAACAACGAAACAGAACGAGAGCAACTGACGAAATATTTTATTGACAAATCATTTCCTGTTGTTTACAGAGTGCCAGAACCAGTAGTTATTGATTACAAGAAAATTTTTAATGAGTTCTTTATACAAGCTTTTGATACGAATGTAGGTGTCAATGATATTGATATTATTAATAGATGCTATAGAGTCACGTTTCCCAAACCCAATATCCGTGCAATCATCTCTTTTATTAATAGATTAGTAACATTGGCAAAAGTTTATGGTACGAGTATTTCACCTATAGGTATGGCTATTTATCTTTTAAAAGAAGATAATTTAATAAAACACCCAACAAGTCAAATCACTGATGCTTCAACGGGTAATTTAGAAGTTAAAGAGAAATCGGTAACGACAGATGAATACATATTGTCAAATGCATTCCTTTCTGGATTAGAAAAGATTATTCAAGATAAAACAAATCTACAAAAAGAAATTTCTGCTTTGGTTTATGGTATCGATCCGGAAAGAGCGTATCAGTTACCAATGTATAATGCTCTAAAGGATTGTTTTGAGAATAATGAAAGTCAAACTTCGCTCAATACATATGCTAAGCATCCGCTGTTTGCATCTGTATTAATAGAGATTGTGCATCAAATTGATACCACATATTATCAAAATGTAACAACAAAACTAGCAGAAATAACGGATTCTGATATTTCAGTGGAGGCTCAAGCATCAATCCAGCAATCTTGGGACTATCTGGCTGGGCAATACGTCAGACTCAATTCTCCAGTTCGGAAATATTCAAATCTTGAAAAGAATATTCTTTGTCATGTTAATGATGAAAAGCAAAAGCAAGTAGCAAAAGAATTTTGTACTATATTGACTTCTGACCAGTCCGTCAAAGGTGACGATTTGTTCAATACTTTAACTGAGTTGTTCAATGAACCATTTGCGAATAATTGGGATATTTCTGATATATGCCCAAAAACATATAAATCGGCAGAACAATTTGTTGTTTACGTAAAGGCAGCGTTATCAGATTATAAACAATTCCCTGTTTATACAGATTCTCAAGATTTGAATAGCTACCTAACAGACAAGTTGCTTGCAGACGAAGATTATACAAATGTCATTGAAATACTCCGAGACGATAAAAACTATGAAGTAATATCTGTTGCGGATAACGCTATTAATAAATTTTCAGAGGAAAAATCCTCTTATTTAATAGCGGTGCGACTTCTTCATATAATTAAGTTGTTTTATTCCAAGGCAGACATAAATCCTTCTAACGAGTATCTCATTTCTCTTTGGCAGAAGATTAAACAAGACGAGAAAAATTCTACACAACCTTCGGATGAGTATAAGGAACTTTATGCATTGTTAGCAGTTAGTTATCCGGAGAATCTTCAAGGTGAACCGCAATGGAGTGACATTGATATAGCAGAAAGGACATTGTTCTTTACAACGACCAGCAAACTTATCTCGTTGTCTATTCAGTATCCTGGAGATTCTGCACTACAAGGTTTATTGGTAGCTTCTCTCATTAATAAAGTTTCTGATGACGAGCCTTCAATAAATGGAGGTTTTGTTGCACTCTGGAATCAACTTCTGTCAAACAACCCAGTCATTAAAATAAACCATCTGTTAGATTTCTCGGAGAAATGGGGATATGACAATCTAATAAAAGAAGAGGAAGGCAAAAACATAAATCAACTCTTACCAAATCAATTGCGGATTGATGAAATGTTTAAGTCGGAATCGCATATAGGAAAAGTACTAAGCGAAAAAGCTATATCGGAAATAAAATCGATGTCTTCTGACCAATTCTTCCAAATGCAAACCTTATTGCCAACTAATAATTATTGGTATAAAGTTTTAGAGAGTCTCATAAATAATGATAAAATGGCCAATCCTTTGGGAAACAATCTTAAGAAGGTAGTGGTAAAAGCATTACAATTGATTGCAAATAATAATCTGCGAGATAATATAGTCATCCATAAATTGCTTTCACTGGGATATGATGATTATCCAAGTTATGCCACTGATATTAATGATATTCGTCGGCAGATTTTTCTTAGAGCTAATGGGTATGTTATTTCTAATAACAATTTTCCAATATTACACAAATGGTTGGAACAAACTGGAATTAATGAACTTGGCAACATCAACGACTCAGCAGATACAATCCTTGCTCCTATAGTAGATGACGCAAAATGCCAACAGATAATACTTTCTAATGGGGACTACTATCGACCTATTATTGAGAAATCCACAAAAACGTCTTCTGCATTACATAACAAACTAAAAAAACTGCTTAAATCAGAGAATGATCTTGAGTTTGTTCAATATATCAAAAGTATAGTAACATATGAAGCGGCTGAATAGTCGAATGACTAGATTACGTTATAAAAGTAATAGCGTTTTTTGTTCACACCAAAAAACATAAATAAATAGGCAGGTGTTTCCATTTTGGAACACCTGCTCATTATTAGTACGCTCGGCATGAGCAACTCCGAGTTTGTGCCTTTTTTTAAAGAATGAGATAGAGTCTACTCCTGTCAGTATTAGTCTTTAGGGAAACGCTATGGATTGAATGGGCAAACACTGCGCAAACAATACAAAGAAGTTATAAGTGGGTTCAGAGAATGGAGAGAAGCTGATCATGCAAATGAATACCTTATATTCCCTGAAAACATTGGAGAAGATTTAAGTTTGGATGAAACAAGTCTAAGCAATGTGTCGAGGTTTATACCTTACTAAAGTTTCCCACCCCTGTTTTTGGGGGTGGGAAACTTTAGTTACAGACTGTCAGGCGCGTAACACTAGAAAACTTGATTTTGCATTCAACTCCTCATTTACAGCCGTGAATGTAGCGAAAATAATGTGCAGTGAATGCAATCTCTCTATCGGAAGGATGAAGGCTCTGATGATTAACGCATACTGCGCCCAAAGAATTATTGACGTGTTCGAGAATAACCCGAACACGCAATTAAATCATGAGATAGTGAATGAAATATTTGGATTCGCTGCTGATGCAGCATAAAATTTAACGAAGTATTGATTATATATACGTATGGATCGTATGCCGATTTTTTCTTCAGTCATATTGCAGCAATGCGTTTCTATCTATAAAATGTAATCCAATTCGTTGTATAGGTTGTTCTATGTGTATGGATTTCCTTAACATTACCTTTCTGATCTCGCCACCAAGAGTAATTCCAGCCAGATCCCATGTCCAAGTAAATGGCTTCGTTTACACCATTATTCAATAGCGCCTGAATAAAATCTCCAAAAGTTAATGTTCCTCTACTGTCAATAATACGAAGTTTCCCATTCAGTTCACAGAGTGCTCTAAACTCATTTTTGTTAGAATCCTTGCGTATTGTCTTGATACGTTCCCCTTTGTGAATCATCATCTCTTGACAGAATCCCATACCTCCATTCCGAGCAGCAACATCAAATTCTTTGCTATAATCTTTGTAGAGAAACTTCCATTTACCACCATAATATACAAATGCACCAGTATTACGTCTACACCCCGTACCTTTATATCTAGTACCTCTACTCACATGATCGCCCAATATATTTGAATGCTTGAACTCTTTTAATAATTCTCCAGTAAAGGCAGCTTCTGCACAAAAGATAACTTGCTTGTCTGTTTTGTTAGGCATTGTTCCACAAACAAGATCGATGTTCGTATAGTTAGGTGTATAGATTATGAGATTTCCTTTCTCTTCACGAGTGGTGTAGGGTTTGGCTACATCAGACGCTGATTCGGTATCAGTGTTCTCCCTTGAACGAGATTCTTTACCTGTGAATATATCAATAAAGACTTTTACTCGAGCAAAGTATTCTCTTATGTAGGTCAGAAATGCCATATTAGATGTAGCATCTGCAGCATTGAAGCCTATAAGGTCATGTACATCAAGTCCTAAATGCTCTGCAAGATAGATGGCACGCTCGCAGTGGAACTTCTGCGATATAACGACATAGCTATGTGCGTCATAGACGTTTGTAGCTCGAACGACAGCATCGAGTGTTCTGAAGTCTTTTCCGTCCAGGATGAAAGCATTCTTTGGTATGCCTCTGGCAACAAGACTGTCTTTCATGCACTCAACCTCATTTATTCCATCAAGACTGTTCTCATCACCGCTTATTAGTATTGACTTGATTTTTCCAGCTTTATACAAATACTCTGCTGCATCAATCCTGTTTTTGAAGAACTGATTCGCTCTTCTACCAACACGAGTTTGTGGGGTTGTTCCTAAGAGTAGTCCAACTTCATATTTCGGAATGGAATCGATATCTGTATACAAACGTCCTTCAGAATTGCTACGTACAAAATAATTGCATAATAGCATAATCAGTAGGATGGTGAGAATACTACCAATGACCAGACGCACTAAATATTTGATATTCTTCTTCATTTCAATTAATAAAACACACGAATTTATCGACCTATCAGTCAGTAACAGTTGGTGTACATTATCCCAATTCTCATGCGCCATTAATTACCTCAAAATATTCTTTCTTATCAATTTGCTGAAATCGATTTATAAAAATCAGCAACATCATCATCATCAATTATATAAGACACTTGATTATTCGTCTTGGCTATTTCTTGCAACTGAATCTTTTCCTCTCGCGTCCATTTTTTGATTTGTTTCAGTTTTGAAATCACAGAATGAGTTTGCTTAAAACTATTGCTGTTTTCCAAATCAAGTATCAGCTTCTGTTTTTCCTTATCTTCATGACTGTCTATCTTCATGCTCTGACCCACCTGTTCCTGTTTGCATTGAAAATGAACAGACATCAGTTTTTCATTCGAGGCCGTTTGGTCGATAATTGCTTTCACCAATTTATCTAATTCCGAATTGTCTGTATAATCAGCTGGAGCGAAATATTTTATTCGCTTGTCTTCCATCATCTTATAGACCTTTCGTCTGTCTTTCGTCTCAGGATTATAAACCCCAATCGAATGACCAGAATGAGAATTAACAAGTTTCATACAAGGTATATCCGTATCACTGTCCCCTATGTAGACCATATTTCTAAATGGAATACGAATATCCTCCGGATTAAAATAGTCATTGACGCCTGAATCATTCACATCCAATGTTCCCTTCACTATTCTAAAAAGAAACTGTGTCTTGCTCGTATAGTTTATGACTTGCGCAGGCCACTGTGCCTCTCCATTTTCATCATAGTAGAAAGAACTCGCATAGATTTTTTCAAACTCATTAGCAACTTTCGTTCCTTCAATCATTTCCTTTAGACCGGATGAGATGATGTAATGTTCCACTATTACCCCCTTGGTTTCGCCATACTCTCTGATACGTTTAAACCAAGTGTCTACTCCAGGAAACAAATTCACTTTGGCACCATAATCCATCAATGTCTTTCGATTGAATATGAATTTTCCACGCGCCTTTTGAATCATGGTGTACATGTAGGCCAAGTTTTGGTCCATATCATTGCTCTCCGCCAATTCATTAGACTCTTTCCAAAAAGATTCCACCTCATATTCCACAGATTGTATATACCCCTGTGCTTGCATATCATCAGGCGACAATGTCTTGTCAAAGTCGTAGCATATTGCAAGTACAGGTCGGCCCTCTTTAGTCTTTCTTTCAAATACTTTTTCCATACTCCTCGTAAAAAAATGAGGCACAATTACTATCAATTATGCCTCATTTAAAAATATTATTCAGAATCTATACTTACTTCACCTCCTCGAAGTCGGCGTCTTGGATATCGTCGTTGCCCTTGTTGTCGGATGAAGAGGCCTGCTGAGCACCGGCACCAGGCTGCTGACCGGCACCAGGCTGAGCACCTGCTTGGCTATACATGTCAGCGCTGGCAGCTTGGAATGCTGCGTTGAGTTCGGCCTTGGCTGCGTCGATGGCTGCAATGTCTTGCGACTTGTGAGCTTCCTTCAACTTGTTGAGGGCTGCTTCGATAGGAGCCTTCTTGTCAGCGGGGATCTTATCGCCAAGTTCCTTGAGCTGATTCTCGGTCTGGAAGATCATAGAGTCAGCCTCGTTGATCTTGTCTATGCGTTCACGTTCCTTCTTGTCTGCCTCAGCGTTAGCCTGAGCTTCTGCCTTCATACGGTTGATTTCGTCTTCGGTTAAGCCGCTTGAAGCTTCAATACGGATGGCTTGTTCCTTACCTGTGGCCTTATCCTTTGCGGAAACCTTAAGGATACCGTTGGCATCGATATCGAAGGTCACCTCAATCTGAGGTACACCACGACGGGCTGGAGCGATACCAGCGAGATTGAAACGACCGATGCTCTTGTTGTCACGAGCAAACTGACGTTCACCCTGGAGCACGTGGATGGTCACTTCGGGCTGATTGTCCTCAGCGGTTGAGAATACCTGGCTCTTCTTGCAAGGGATAGTAGAGTTAGCATCGATAAGCTTTGTCATTACACCACCGAGGGTCTCGATACCGAGTGATAACGGGGTAACGTCGAGCAATACGATGTCGCCCACACCGCTTTCCTTATTCAAGATAGCACCCTGAATAGCAGCACCTACGGCTACTACTTCGTCGGGGTTAACACCCTTTGAAGGAGCTTTGCCGAAGAATTGCTCTACGAGTTGCTGTACGGCGGGGATACGAGTTGAACCACCTACGAGGATCACTTCATCAATGTCGGCAGTGGTCAAGCCTGCACCCTTTAGAGCGGCTTCGCAAGGAGCCTTACAAGCTTCGATGAGGTTGTGAGCAAGGGCCTCAAACTTAGCACGTGAGAGAGTCTTAACCAAGTGCTTAGGCACACCACCTACAGGCATGATGTAAGGAAGGTTGATCTCAGTAGTAGTAGAACTTGAAAGTTCAATCTTAGCCTTTTCAGCAGCCTCTTTCAAGCGCTGCATAGCCATAGGATCGGTAGTCAAGTCGGCACCTTCGTCGTTCTTGAATTCCTGTACCAACCAGTCGATGATTACATGGTCGAAGTCATCACCACCCAGATGAGTATCACCATTGGTAGAAAGCACTTCAAATACACCGCCACCAAACTCAAGGATAGAGATATCGAATGTACCACCACCGAGGTCGAACACGGCGATCTTCATATCCTTATTGGCCTTGTCGATACCATAAGCAAGGGCGGCTGCAGTAGGTTCGTTAACGATACGCTTTACGTCCAAGCCGGCAATCTGACCAGCCTCTTTAGTGGCCTGACGCTGAGAATCCGAGAAGTATGCAGGCACGGTGATTACAGCCTCAGTTACTTCCTGTCCAAGGTAGTCTTCAGCAGTCTTCTTCATCTTCTGAAGAATCATGGCTGAAATCTCCTGTGGAGTATATTGACGACCATCCACTTCAACGCGAGCGGTGTTGTTTTCGCCGCGTACTACCTTGTAAGGCATACGTGCAATTTCTTTCTGAACCTGATCGTAGTTTTCGCCCATGAAACGCTTGATAGAGTAGATGGTGCGAAGTGGGTTGGTTACGGCCTGACGCTTGGCAGGATCGCCCACCTTACGTTCGCCGCCCTCAACGAATGCTACCACTGAAGGAGTAGTGCGCTTGCCTTCGCTGTTGGCAATAACGGTAGGTTCGTTACCTTCGAATACGGATACACAACTGTTTGTTGTACCCAAGTCAATACCAATAATCTTTCCCATGATTGTATGATGTTTTATTTGTTATTATTCAAGTTTGTTTATCTGTGCTACTTTTGTAGTACGCTCTGTATAATGCAAGGGGCGTGCCAAACCTTCCATGTCTCTTTATTTTTTTACACTGACATACGTGTCATATTTCGTTTATACATTGAAATTCAAATAGTTAAGCGCTTAGATCAACTCTATTTTATAGCCTTTTCTGCTATATTTGTCAGATGATTGTCACATAAGAGTGGTATGTTGACGAGAACCAAGCTCATATCTTTGCATGCTTAGATTTTGTTTTACACTTCTCCTTCTCTACACCTCCGGCATGAATCCTCCCCAAAAGGAATCGCCCTCCATTCCTATATAATTATTTTATCCTATAGACATATTTACCCCACCATACTATTGAAGCCTCTTCCGTGTTACTCATGCTACAGATTTAGAACACAATAGAGGAAAGAGTAATAGCTCTGCTTCTACAAAAGTATGACGAGAAACGTATTCCCGAATAAGATTTCTTTTAAAATTAAGCAAAGCATAAAAACGACTTGTCTAGTCAAACGAAGTGTTCTCTATTTTATACGATGCAAAAATCCCTCACCTTCTCAAGGAGGAAAGGTGAGGGACTATGTTTATTTAAAGTTTTACTTTTACACCGGCCATCACTAAGAATCCGGGTTGGCGTACATTGGCCAAATCATAATAAGGATGGTTGGTCAAGTTGGTCAGGTCGACAAAGAGCGTATAATGTGGATCTGTCCAAGAGAGTTTACAATCGAGTAGTGCATGCGTGCCATACGGCCGAAGTTCTGCCGTAGGTTTAAGTTCACGATAGACGAGGTAAGCCCCTTCGCGCTGTTGCATCCTCATGGTCCAATTAGCTGAAAGACGTGACACAATCCGATGCGAGAGTGAGATCACTAATTTATGGCGCAAATACTCCATGGCGTAGTTAGACTTAAAATAGTCCTCTCCAGCGCGCCTATGTTGCGTGGTCCATGCGTAAGACATCTTAAATCGTTCAAAGGGTTGTTTCACACCCCACCACTGGCTGAGCGAGAGGCTAAGGTCAGCGCCAAGGCCATAATTATCTAGCGAGAAAGATGTAGCGTGGTATTTATCATCGGGCGTGAACATCACCCAGTCAATCATGTGCGTGCCACGCTGATAGCGAGCTTTTAGCCGTAGTGAGAGAACAGACTGCACATAATCCACCCCGAGACGGAAGGCACTACATTCCTCAGGACGCAGACCAATGTTGCCTTCCTGTGTAGGACTTTTATACCATAAGTCTGTGAAAGAGGGCAAGCGCAACGAACGATTCCATGAAGCGAACAATTTCCACTCATGAGAGGGACGATAGCTAAGGTCGACACCTGGATAGAATCGAAAACGTGAATCAATGGCATTGTTACGCTCGGCCATGACACCTGCTGAGAGAGTAAACTGACGCCACACCACATTGTGTTCTACGAAATACGATAGGTTCGTGCGGTCGTCTTTCTTGGTGTACATACGTCCGTTTTCGCGGGGTATCTTCACTTGTAAATCAGACGAGAGATCGCGTCCGAGATTGGTGCTATAGATCACCTCCTCACGCAGTTCTGCCCCCACGGCAGTTCGCCCCAAGGCCCATTGCGTCCAAGCATTAACCCCTGCGGTAAACACGTCACCACGATGAAAATTTTCGCCCGTTTCCGAACCATGAATAAGTTGGAAATGATCCAAACTTCTTACCCACGAAACTTGAGGTACAAGATGCACACGTCCTTTGCTCTCGGCACGAGCTGAGAGTAGGTAGCGGCGAGTAGCTTCCCATTGATTTGGATAGGCTGCTGAATAGAACGTGTTGGCTCCGAAATCGTTGGTAGTGACGCCTGCTTGCACCTGCAAATTGAAGTCAGTACCCGTATAGGTAGCTTGTCCATAGCCTTTGGCACCTTTAAAGTAACCATTTTTCACTGCACCATCCGAACGTTGGCCACTACCACTTGCCGAGACCATCCATCCCTTGCCTATGCTCCAAGATGTACGAGCTTCTCCTCTCACAGTGCCATAAGAGCCACCCTCTACCATAGCTTCGAGGGGCGATACAGAGGCAGCTCCACGAGTCACCACGTTGATGGCTCCGCTAAAGGCTTGACTACCCATTACACGCGAAGCAGCACCCTCGAGTATTTCGATGCGCTCTATATCAGAAATATTAACTGGAAAATCGGCAGCATTGTGCCCTGTCTGTGGATTAACGAGAAGCACGCCGTTGAGAAGAATGGCTATTTGATCGTGCGTGCCGCCGTCGATGCTTATGTCCGTTTGAATACCAAACCCTCCGCGTTGCCGGACATCTACACTTGCTGAGAGTTTGAGAACGTCGTTGATGGTGCGCACCCCCGCAGCCGCGAGGTCATCATGCGTCAGCGTCAACACTTGTCGGGCTACCACATCGGCAGCCAAAGGAGCACGCGAGGCCGAGACATCGGCTAGTCCTAGGCTCAGAGTGTCGGCAAGGAGGGAAGAGTCGGTGTTGCCTTGTGCTTGTTGTGGCATAGCGGCCATTAAGCGAGGAGTAGCGCTAGCCAATGTTGCCACGCTAAGCACACCTATTTTCACCTCACGATGCAGACAAGCAAACAGACTCCATCCTTTACGGCTGAAGCTATTAAACGTGAGCGCACGTGCTGTTGTGTGTGAATTTGACATTAAGATAAATTATTGTGTAAATTGTTTTTGAGCGCGCAAAGGTAGTACAAACTGAGCGTACAGCCAAAAGAAAGATTGATTTTATTCACCGAGAATACTCAATCCCCCCATGGTTCTTTCATTTTAAAGCGCTTGTTTTTTCAATTCTTTTTTGCTCGCGCGCCACCCCAAGCCACCCACTTCCTATTATACAAGCTATGACGACGTAAGGAAAAAGTACGACTACATTATTATGTCTTCCCTCTATCCAAAAAACGTACTACATTTGGTCAACAACTCTATAATAAGGTAATAAATAAAAGAGGATGCATCGTTTTTTGACACACCCTCTCATTATTGCTCTTGTATCAAGAGACTTATGCTGTCGCTTCGGCTGCTTTCTTAGGTTGTGGCTTAGGTACGAACCCCAAAATAGCCACCAAACAACTCATGATCGGACTTATAATATTGAAGAAACAGAAAGGAAGGTAGACCAATGTAGGGATGCCGAGTACCGTGCTTTGCGTCATGCCACATGCCGTCCATGGCACCAATACGGAAGTGACCGTGGCAGAGTCCTCTGTGGAGCGGCTGAGCAGTTCCGGTCTATAGCCACGTTCCGCATACTCATCGTGATAGATCGAAACGTTCATGATGATAGATAGAAATTGGTCGCCCATAATCAAGTTGAGCAGTACGCCCGAAGCCACAGTGGAGCAAACCAGCGAAGCCGTGCCCTTGATGCCCTTTAGTATAATATGCGTAATGCTCCTCAACATGCCGCTTGCCACCATGCACGAACCAAAACACATGGCACAAAGAATGAGCCACACCGTGCTGAGCATGCCCACCATACCTCGTGTAGCTACTAAGGAATTGATTGCCTCAAATCCCGTGTCGATATTCGTCTTTGTATAGCACGTAAGCATCAGTCCCTCAAAGATGCTTGTCGCATTTATTTCCTTTTCACCAGCAATCTGTATCAGCGCTTCGGGTTGAAGCACAACAGCGCAAATGCAAGCTGCGAGAGCAGATAGAAGTAGCGTGATAAGCGAGGGCATCTTTTTATAAATCAGTAAGGCTGTAAAGAGCGGCACGACCATGGTCCATAGCGATATGTTGAAGCCATTGTTTAGTCCTGTAAGGTACTGATTAACCTCCACTTCCTGTCCGTTGTAGAACAATCCGATTACCAAGTAGAGCACTAAGGAGATGACAATGCTCGGCACAGTGGTGTAGAGCATATAGCGAATGTGGCTAAATAGGTCGGCGCCCGCCATTGACGAGGCCAATACCGTGGTGTCGCTCATAGGCGACATCTTATCGCCAAAGTAAGCACCCGATATAATGGCTCCCGCTGTGTAAGGCTGTGGAATGCCCAGCGCATCGCCTATACCCATTAGTGCGATACCGATGGTAGCAATCGTTGTCCACGAAGTGCCTGTAATCACCGAGATAAACGAGGAGATAATGCAAGCGCAGGGCAGAAAAAGCCATGGCGACATCAGTTGCACACCATAATAAATCATGGTGGGCACCACGCCGCTCACCATCCACGTGGCCGACATCATGCCGATGAGCAGCAGAATGAGTATCGATACGCCTGCATCGCCCACGGTTCTCTTAATCATCTCCTCAAACACGGTCCACTTTGTCCGATATATCAGCATCGACAGGGCCACGCACACCGACGAGGCCACCATCAGTGCCACCTGTGAGGCTCCGCTCAGCGCATCGTCGGGAAACAATCGGAGCACCAGTGTAATGAGTGCAATCAACACAGCCAGCGGAAGCAAGCTTATCAAGGGGTGGGGGTGTAGAGCTTTTGTGTTCATAGTCTTATTGTCGGGGCAGTCATACAACATTGCCCATTGAAATATTTAAGTAAATACAGTTAAGTTTTGTCTTAGCACTTGCGAAGGTAATAAATAATTGTGAATTTTCTTTCTAGAGTGGTGCTTTTAATTCTGATGCTAGGCTTGCGTGGTAATGTAAAAGTGTGCTTTTCGATAGTAAATGAGTGAGTATAGAGAAATATGTGACTGAATATACGATTATCAAAAAAAGCGTTTTCAATAGCTTACAAATCCACACATTGAATAAGGCTATTCATTTTCCAGAATGAATAGCTTTCTCTCTTGAGAACGAATTAGAGTGAATTTGTCAGAGGAAAAAGTAAATCTTCGCCCCATTCCCTGTGAATAACAGCAGGGTGGGGCGAAGACTGTAAATGGAGAGATAATAAAATCGGAGGAAAGGGCGCGGAAGAGACAATCTTTAGTCGTCTAGACAGACCTCAAGCATGAAGTAACAGGGCGAGGAAGTCTCTTCAGCTTTCTTTCGGCATTCGGCGTCGCCGTGTTCTGTCCAAGTGACGCAGAACACGTTGAGTTTAGGATAAATGTTGGCTAGCTTGGAAAGGGGCATATACTCCTTGTCGCGCTGGTTGCGAATAATGCAGGCATAATAGCCTGGCACATCATTGAAAGTGTGGAAAAGAGTGACATACTGCGAAGCATCGAGCTTGAGTTGCAGCGTGTTAATGAGGTACTTGTTGATGGTGACAGAGAGCAACTCTTGAGCCTCTTTCCGCCGGTCGGACCAGTGGGTGAGTTTTTGGAGTATTTTGATGTTGGTGTCGAACACGGTATACGCACTTCCAAAGTTAATAGTGGGTGTGCTGCTGAGGCTCTTTCCCATGAGACCATGAAGGATGAATACTTTGAATCTCACTTCTTCTTTTCGTCCCTCTTTGTAGAGCCACCATTCCATGCCCTCGGCGGTGCGATACGAGGGATTCCCTGTATCTTGACAACGCATGGACATGTAGCAACGTCCTAGGCCGCCAATAATAAACTCTTGTTCGCCTTTTTTGAAGAAGTGGGCTACGCGGCGCGATTTTATTTGACTCCCCTTGTTTAGTGGAGCTATGGAGCAGTAGGAATTCAAATTCTTGCTAGCGCTTTCGAACTGCGATTGGATGCACTCTATCAGCTTGTCGATTTTGTTTTTATCGCTCTTGCTAGAATAAGGCATACGGAATGTATATGCGCGTAAATAGCATAGGGAGTCGAGGTCATCGTGTCCTTGAATCTCTTCCGTGTTGATGAGTTGGGCTCGTGGGGCAGAACTTAGCTCCTTGTACGCCTTGTGGAAAAACTGTGCCCGAAGTTGCATGGCTGATGCGCATGCAAGAGCGAGGAGGATGAGAATGCGTTTCATAATGTGTTGATGTCTTGATAAGTTAATGCATAGTTGATTACGGTATCAATGAGTTGCAACTCAAATATGGTGTTTTCTATTTGTTCTTGAATTTGTTGTCTTTCGTTGGAGGATATGGAGTCAGTGCTGGCAGTCATTTCGAGCGGTTGCTCCTTGACTATGGACACCTCATTGGCCTCTTTCGGGGGAGTTACTTTAATTACTGTCTGTTTGCGCTGGGGCGAGCACGCCTTCTGCGGTAGTAGTTGCGGGGCTTCGGAAGTAGTCAAAGAAACCTTTTGAACTATTGCAGGGGAAAGTTTCCTCGGCACACTTTGATTCATGACGGTAGTGGACTCTTGAGACATATTGTTTGTAAAATGCCACGCAACCCATGTACCACAGATCACGCATACCACGCAAGCCGCTGCATAACGAACGATGGCAGGCCAGCACCGACGACGTTGGGCGTGACGATGTTGCGCGAGCAAGCGATCATATTCGCGTGCGCCAGGTGTAAGCTCTTTCAGCATCTGCTGGTATAACGCTTCGTCGCTGAGTAGAGTTCTTTTATTTTTCATTGTCAATCAGTCTTTTAAGTTTGGCTTTTGCCATGGATATCATGCTCTTTACCGAGGGCTTGGGCAGATGTGCTTCGGCTGCAATCTCGTCCACGCTCTTATCGTCAATGTGGCGTGCTTTGAAAAGCGACTGTTCGCGAGGCGAGAGCTGGCGCATGGCATGGTCGATACGTTGCATCGTATCTTGGGCTAGAAGTGGAGCATCGGCTTCAGTGGTGCATGGTGCGAGCGATTCTTCCAAAGGCGAGGTGGGTATTTGCCCAAGTTTGTGATAGCGTTCCACGCAGACGTTCTTGGCCACCATGACTGCTAGTGCCTCTAGGTTGCGCTGAGCGTTGAGCTTCTCGCAGTAAGTCCACAATCGAATCAGACTATCTTGTGCCACATCCTCGGCATCTTCGGCATTGCCAAAGAAGTCGCGTCCCACTCTGACCATGAGTGGGCGTAGGTGGGGAATCATATGTTCAAACTCTGCGTGTGTCATATCTACCTAATATACTGCTCAGCGAGGAAAAAGTTAAGTGCGAAGATTCGATTTTTTTGAGAATCTTTCGTTTTCACCCAGTACTGGGGAGGGCGACGCGTCTCGCTTCGGCATCATTTGCATCTTAAGAAGTTTACTTATAGGCAGTGGGGGCGAAGCGTCTCGCTTCGGTCAGTCTTGTGAAGGCTCGATGCCGAACAAGGCTGATGATTATGGACATCGCAATTTTCTGTTACGCCACTTCGGGGCATCGATCCCCTCGTGACGTGCCGAAGCGAGACGCTTCGCCCCCACTTCCTGTGAGTAGACTTCTTATTTGGGGGCAGACTTGCAATCCAAAGACAATGCCGCACTGTAACGCGTTGCCTATATAACAGAGTGAGAACTATTTCCTCATCTCCGCTTCCTTGGCGCGAAGATACAGCCTTTCTTCGAAGCACGCAAATTCACCCTTCAGCACAGACAGATTCTTCCTCCCTGCAAACGGATGATTTGGAACGCAGCGAACGGGATGCATGAAACTTCTTCATTATCATGCTTAAACTTAGGCCGTTCCATTTCTTTTTGATAACTTTGCCATCGTACACCGGGCGGTGGCAATGCTGCCACTGGGCGGTGGCAATGTAGCCACTGGGCGGTGGTAATGCTGCCACCGAACGGTGTACGACGGCATGACGCTCATCTGCAGACGGCAAGACGCTCATCTACGGATGGTAAGACCTACATCTGCAGACGGCAAAAACGAATCCTTAAAACGAATCAAACATAGCATAAAAATGTCGACAATTACTTTTAAACTACAAGAGATCCCTCATGCAGAGGGAGAGCCCCGACGCGGTTATTTCCCCGTATTGGCATATTCTGCGCGTATCACGTCCGACCAATTCTGCCAGATGATACAAAATCGCTGCACCGTAACCGAAGGCGACGTGAAGGCCGTAATGAGTGCGATGGCGCATATCTTGAGACAAGAGTTGGCTGATGGGGTGCGTGTGGAAGTGCCCGAACTGGGCAGTTTTTCACCCTCGCTATCGAGCGGCCGCCCCATTACTGATGCCTCAGACACGCAGATAGCCCGCCACTTGTGTATTGACAATATCAAGTTTCAGCCCAAGGCATCGCTCAAAAAGGGCTTTAGCAAGGTGTCATTCCGCCGAGCCGACAAGTTGGTGAACGCTTTGCCCAAGCTCACTGATGAAGAGGTGATGGCGCGCATCAAGCGTTTCCTTGCGGAGAATCCCGATGAAGTGATGGACCGTCGTACCTTCCAATCCATCACGGGCTACGGCCGCACCGTAGCTTCCAGAGTGCTCTCGCGCCTCATCAAGCAAGGGCGTATCGAGAAAAAGGGACGTCGGAATGCTCCTTACTATGTGCTTGTGAGAGCAGAGGAATAATCATAAAGAGAAAGCGAAATGGAGAATGTCTACCTGCAATTCTTCGAGGACGTGCTCGACATGAATGAAGAGATTAGCGTGGCGAGCGTGAAGGAATATGTGGATTCGATCAGAGAAAACATTCGTTACTTCCTGGAGGAGACGAACGATAGACGACGCTTCCAATATCAAGGGCATTATCAACGATGTGAATCGAGACTTTCAAGAGCGCAACTTTGCAGGCGTGATAAGAAGTATCAGAGACGCGCTTGAGCCATGGGTCGGCAGAAAGATACAATGCGCAGTATCAAAGTTTTAAGCATCTTGCCTCCACGATTCCTTCCGTGCAGCACCTAATCGATCTCATCAACCATTACCATCGTGGATATGACCAAGAAGGGTATATCGAAGCGGAATAACGTGCACACGGAGACTCGCAGATTGACTATCGGAATGAGAGAGTGAAGAAGGAGTTTCTTGACGAAATCACATTTTCCTTCTTAGAAAAGCGGAATGATTGAAAAGAATTGTATACCTTTACATAAGATAGGCTACGGTTCGGCATAGACAGCAAGTAAACTTGCCTCTCTGCGCTCACCTTGCACTATCTTTGCATAAGATAGGCTTCGGCTCGGCAAAGCATCCAAACAAGCTTGATGCTCTGCTCTCGCCTTGCGCTATCTTTGCCAACGAAACATCAAGAGCAGTTTAACTCTGCACCAACCGAGCTATTGACAGCCGCGGTGGTAAAGGTACGATATGGAAGATAATCTTTAACTTCAAAAACAAGTCATTATGAACAATTCTCTTTATGATCAGTTCGCTGCAAGTTTCGCAGCAAAATCCCTCTCTTCACTTGTGGACTCATTTAATTGCCAGGTTGGTTGCCGTGGCTTTAATTCTGCACGCGCTGCTCACGACAGAGCCCTTATCGATGAACTCATCAGCCGTGGCATTGACCTTTCGGCTGTAAGAAGCGATGGCGGCACCTCGTTTGCTCACCATGTGAAACTCGAAGACAACCGTTTCGTTACGATTGACTAAACGGACAAAACCTAGCGCGTTATAATAGATAGAAATCCGATGTTCCCGTCTGCTCTTGGGAATATCGGATTTCTGTGTGTATATAAACAGAGACGGTCATCAGTGAATGCAGAGAGTGCTTTGACTGATGACCGCTATGTGATTCTATTCTGCTTATGAAGCAGGTAGGAAGGAAACGGGGGAATTACTTCTTGATGTTGGGCTTCTGCAGACCATAGCCTTTGCGCTTGTCTTCCATGATGAGCAGAAGGGAGATGATGATGGCAACGGCACCGAAGCAAGCAAAGATGGTCATCGACTGGGTATAGTCGATGGTTTTACCATCGGCCAAGGTGTTGGCTTGGTTGACCTTACCAATCCATACGGGCACAAGGGCCAGGCCAATGTTTTGGATGTAGAAGATGAGCGCATAAGCCGTACCGAGGAGCTTCATCGGGATAATCTTGGGCACAGAAGGCCACATGGCTGAAGGAACTAGACCAAAGGCAATGCCAAGCACTACCATAACAACGATGGCCAAAATCCATGAGTTGAGAGGTAGAGCAAAGGTGATGTGTACGAGGGTGAGAAGTACGCTGCCGATGAGCATGAGCGTGGCGCCCTTGCCATATTTGTCGTAGATGCCACCGAAGAAGGGAGTGAGGAAGATTGTGCCGAAGGGGAGCATGGCAGGGATGAGGCCTGCTACGTTTTCGGGTACCGCATATTTCATTACCATCAGTTTGGTGGCGAATTTAAGGAATGGGAATACGCCTGCATAGAACATGAGGCAGAGCACGGCAACATACCAGAAACCGCGATTGCAGAAAAGAGTGGCAAGGTCGGAAAACTTGAAACCTTCTTCAGGCTCTGCATCGAGAGCTGCTGCTGAGGCGTCTTCCTTGCGGTCCATTACGCAATAGACGATAAAGGCGATCATGCCTGCGCAGAGCATGGCTGCACCAAGACCCACTGATGCTGATACGCCGCCCATGGCCTTGGCAAATGGAAGAGAACATGCGAGTGCACCAGCTGTGCCGATACGGGCGAGGGCTACCTGCAGACCCATGGCGAGGGCAAGCTCATGGCCAGTAAACCACTTTACAATAACCTTGCTCACAGTGATACCTGCAATTTCGCAACCTACACCATATATGGCGAAGCCGAGGCAGGCGATGAGTACTTGTGTGTGGTAAGTACCGATGCCGAAGGGAAGGGTGACGGAACCCTCGAAGTCGTGGCCTACGGCATACCACTTGATAAGGGCACCACCAAACATGAGTACGGTGGACATGATGCCTGTGAAGCGAATGCCAAACTTGTCGAGGATGATACCTCCGAAGAATAGGAGGAGAAGGAATACGTTGAAGTAGCCGTAGGCTCCAGAGAAGAATCCGTAATCATCGCTCGACCATCCAAGGCCGAGGCCACCATCGCCTTTGGCTGCCGTGAGCAGCGGTTCGAGAGGCGACATTACATCGGTGAAAAAGTAACCGAACATCATTGTCACGCTGACAATGACAAGGGCTGTCCAGCGAGCTGACTTAGAGTCGCTGAGCTTTTGTTGAATTGCTTGTGTCATATAGAGTAATTTGTTTGATTTCTTATGCTGGTTTGAAGTTCTGAGGTTGTAAGGTTATAAAGTCGCCTTATGCTCGTTGTGATCAAGGTTACTTTATAACCTTATAACCTTATAACCATAAAACTCAAAACTTATTTAAGGTACTTGTCCAACCAACGGAAGAAGGTGCGCTGCCAAAGAATGCCATTCTGAGGCTTCAGCACCCAGTGGTTCTCGTCGGGGAAGAGAAGCAGTTGTGCATCGATGCCACGCATGCGGGCTGTGTTGAAGGCCGATTCGGCATGCGTGTACTCTATGCGGAAGTCTTTCTGACCATGGATGCAGAGGATGGGAGTGTCCCATTTATCTACATAGAGGTGGGGGGAGGTGGTGAATACTTTCTGCACCTGTCCGTCGGCAGCCTTTTTCCAGGGAGCACTGCCCATGTCCCAGTTGGGGAACCACATCTCTTCTGTTTCGACATACTGCTGTTGCGTGTTGTAGATGCCGTCGTGAGCAATGAATGCCTTGAAACGTTTGTCGTGGTTGCCAGCGAGCCAATATACGCTGTAACCGCCGAAACTGGCACCTACTGCGCCGAGGTGGTCTTTGTCTACATAAGGCTCCTTACAGATGTCATCGATGGCGCTAAGGTAATCTTTCATGCAAAGTCCTGAATAATCGCCTGAAATTTCTTCTAGCCATTCCATGCCAAAGCCAGGCAGACCGCGGCGATTCGGGGCAATCACAATATAGTCGTTGGCGGCCATAATCTGCATGTTCCATCGGAAACTCCAGAACTGGCTCACAGGCGACTGCGGGCCGCCTTCGCAGAAGAGCAGGGTGGGGTATTTCTTCGATGGGTCGAAATGAGGCGGATAGATCACCCAGCAAAGTTCTTCCTTGCCATCGATGGTCTTTACCCAGCGTTCAGCTACCTTGCCAAAGGCAAGATGATCGTAGAAGTATTGGTTTTCGTTGGTCAGCTGTTGAGCTGTGGCGTTCTTCTTTAATGGAAGCACGAAAACTTCGTCGGCTGCACTCATGCTTTGGCGCTTGCAGTAGAGGCTCTTTCCATCGGGGGCAAGGCCGAGCAGCGAATAGTCAGCTACGTCATTGGTGAGGGCATGGTGTTCTCCCTTTAGGTTTGTCTGATAAATATTGGTCTTGCCATGCCATACGCCAGTGAAGTAGAGCGTTTGATTGTCTTTGGCCCAGCAGAATTCATTGACACCACTCTCAAACTTCTCGGTGACATAAGTCTTCTTGCCCGTCTGAAGGTCGAGCACGCAGAGACGTGTGCGATCGCTTTCATAGCCATCGCGCTCCATGCTACTCCAAGCTATGTAGCGTCCGTTGGGCGAGAATTGTGGGTTTTGGTCGTAGCCCATGTTGCAGTCTTCCTTGGGATGATTGACGGCTTGGTCTTTGAGCGAACGGTCTTCTTCTACTGTGGGTGCCACGTAGTCGGCGGGCTTGCAGAGGTTCTTTGTAGAGCCCGTGGTGAGGTCGTAGAGGAAAATGTCGCTATCTGTGCTGATAGCGTAAGCTTTGCCCACCTTCTTGCGGCAAGTATAGGCTATGGTCTTAGAATCGGGACTCCATGCCAACTGCTCTATGCCACCGAATGGCATCATGGGGCATTCATAAGGTTCGCCTTCGAGCAAGTCCTTAGCTGCGCCAACGTGCTGTCCATCAAATTCAGCCACGAAGGGGTGGGGGGCAGAGGTCACGTAAGTATCCCAGTGCTTATACATCAGATCATTGATAACCATCCCTGTGGCAAGGGGAAGGTCGGCATCGTTCTTCTGAATGCTATGATTTTGGTCTACTTCCATGATGAGGATTACCTTCTTTCCATCGGGCGAGAACAGGAAGTCGGCCACGTCGCTTGGCGCATTGCTTATTTGCTGGCGGTTGGTACCGTCAGTGCTCATTTTCCAAAGTTGACTGCTTCCGCTTTCTGATGAGAGATAGACAATCTCTTTGCCACCATTGATATAGGTGGCTCCCATTTCGCTCTTCTTGCTTGTGGTGAGTTGTTTTACTGCACGCGACTTGAGGTCGATGGTGTAGAGCACAGAGTGACTTTTGTTTTGCTTCACGCTATAGTAGGTGACAGCATAGACGGCTTGTCGTCCGTTGGGTGAGACCTTGAATCCGCCCACACGTCCCATGGCCCAGAGAGCTTCTGGTGTCATGCGGTCGGAGGTCAGCGTGGGTTGCTGCTTGCCAATAAAGTCGGCATTCTGTGCCTGTGCCGGAGAGGCAATGGCAGCCGATGCAGCAAGGGCTGTAGCTGTAAGCATGGTTGTAAGTAAGTTCATATAGTATGATTTGTGATTACAAAATAAAAGAAGCTAAAAGCCAAAACCATAATGTGTGTATAGGTATAGCTTTTAGCTTCTTTCCTGTTAGCATGTTAGAGATTTCTTACTTCTGCTGGCGGCGCTGCTGAATCTCTTGTTGGCGCTTCATCATCTCTTCTTGTTGTTTCTGAAGAGCTTCGAGGCGTGCTGCCAATCCACTAGGTTTCTTGTTAGGATTGTTCTTGTTGGCCTGATAGTTGGCTTCGAGTTTAGCAAGAAGTTTTTTATCGTCAGTAGTCTTGCGCAGATACCACATGGTCAAGGCACTGAAGAGAAGTGAGATAAAGTAGTAGTAGTTAAGACCTGCAGAGTACTTATTGAACATGAAGAAGAAGAACAGCGGCATGAGCATCATCATCCATTGCATCATCTTCATCTGCTGAGCTTGTTCGCCCGACATCGTTTCGCGTTGCTGACGCATGGTCATGAAGCTATAGAGCAGGTTGGTAGCACAGAATAGGAGGCAGAATAGGCTGAGGTGGTTGCCAAGGCCCCAGATGTTGGTGTTCCATGATACGAGCGAGTCGTAAGTAGAGAGGTCGTCTGCCCAGAGGAAACTCTGCTGACGAAGTTCGATCGCATTGGGCACAAAGTTGAACATGGCAATCCAAATAGGCATCTGAATGAGCATAGGCAAACAACCGCCCATGGGGCTCACGCCATACTGCGAATAGAGCGACATGGTCTCTTGCTGACGCTTCATGGCATCCTCTTGCTTGGGATACTTGGCTGCAATCTCATCGATTTTGGGCTTAAGCACACGCATCTTTGCGCTGCTCAAGTAGCTCTTGCGCGTGGGCACATATACGATGGCGCGAAGCAGCAAGGTGATGAGTAGCAGAACGATACCCATCGGCAGTCCGAGGCGAGTGAAGAAGTCGAACACGTAGAGTGTGAAGAAGCGGTTAATCCACTTCACGATAGGCCAACCTAGGTAGACAAGACCTTGCAGGTCGTTGTCGTGTTCTGACACCTTATAGTTGTCCATCTTTTGCAACAAACGATAGTTGTTCGGACCGAAGTAGAACTGAAACTTAGAAGGCTTAGCTCCGCTGGCATCGAAGGTTGCAGCCATGTTGGCAGAGTAGTTTTTCAAGTAGCCGCTACCTTCTTCGAGTTGTTCGCTCTTCACGTTGACGTTCTTCATAGGTTCGGCAGCGAGAAGTACGGAACTGAAGTATTGGTTTTTAAAGGCAATCCAATCTACGCTTTCCGTTACGCTTTCCTCTTTTGTTTCATTTTCAGACATTTTGTGGGTATCATCTCCATGCTTCTTATAGGTCAGCGTTGAGTACATGTTTTCGAAGTAGAATCCTTTTTCCTGCTGAGCCACGCGGTCGTGCCAATCCATTTGGATGGTCTGTGTGGTAGAGGGTAAGTACTTCTGCATTCCGTTGGCCTTTACCGTGAAGTTCACCAAGTAATTGTCGGCCAAGAGTTTGTAGTCCACATCGATGCTCGCACCATTGCTAGCTTGTAAGCGCATGGTTACGGTGCTATCGGTCTGATTGATGGGAGTGAAATAATAGTTAGAGAAGTCGAGTGTGCCTTCTTTCGTGTCGAGCTTGAAGTTAAGGCCAGCGTCTTTGTTGCTATAAAGGAGAAGCGGATTTTCCTTTTTTGCTTCAAAGTCTTTGTAGCTCTTGTATTCGTTTAAGCGCACTTCGCTGATAGCTCCTCCCTTGGTGTTGATTTTTACGCTGACTTTTGGATTCTTCAATTCTACCACTTTAGGTGTCTGTTCCTTGGTGGCGGCATAGAAGATGTCTGTACTGTCAGCAGTAGCCTTTACCAGAGTAGTAGTAGCGCTCGGCTGCTTATTGTCTGTTGCTTTTTGTGGGGTAGTCTGTTCGGTCTGATTGCTTTGCAGATTACGCTCTTGGTTTGTGTTGTACCAACTGAAGCCAATTAGTACAGCTGCCATAAGCACCAGTCCAATAATTGTGTTTTTATCCATGTCTGTGTAATATGGGTTATAGGGTTAGCGGGTTAGAAGGTTAAAATAGTTACCTTATCGTAGTGCGTCAGGAGACTAGCGGGCGAGGATAGCTATGTTTTAACCCTCTAATCTTCCAATCTTCTAACCCGAAGAGTCATTTCTTATTCTCAATAGTTGCTTTTACGAAATCGAGGAACAAGGGATGCGGCTTCAATACTGTGCTAGAGTATTCAGGGTGGAACTGTGTGCCAACATACCATGTCAGTGTAGGAATTTCTACAATTTCTACCAAGTCGGTGTCGGGATTAGTACCCACGCATTCCATACCTGCTTCTTCGTATTGTGAGCGGAAGTCGTTGTTGAACTCATAGCGATGGCGGTGGCGCTCGCGAATGATTTCTTTACCATAAATCTCGCGTACGCGGCTACCTTCGCGGAGCTTACATTCGTAACCACCCAAACGCATTGTACCGCCCATATTGGTGATGTTCTTCTGATCTTCCATGAGGTCGATCACGTTGTGGTCGGTCTTGGCATCCATCTCAGCAGAGTTGGCATCGGCATAGCCCAATACGTTGCGGCCGAACTCGATGACCATCATCTGCATACCTAAGCAGATACCGAAGGTAGGACGATTGTTCTCACGGCAATATTGTGCAGCAATGATCTTGCCTTCAATACCGCGTTGTCCGAATCCCGGGCAGATTACGTAGCCATCCATACCAGCCAGCATCTCGACTACGTTTTCCTTATTAATCTTTTCAGAGTTGATGAAGTGACACTTCACTTTTCGATCGTTGTACGTACCAGCTTGTGAAAGTGCTTCGAGAATGCTCTTGTAAGCATCTTGCAGGTCGTACTTACCTACAAGGCCAATGTTGATCACTTCCGTAGCTTTGTGACGACGATCAAGGAATGAACGCCAAGGACCGAGTCCCGGAGTCTCTCCTACGGGCATATCGAGCTTGCGCAGAATGGTTGCATCTAATCCTTGCTCCTGCATGCGCAAGGGCACTTCATAAATTGTGGGCATGTCGAGGCTCTGCACTACTGCCTCGGGTGAAACATTACAGAAAGCGGCAATCTTACGACGAAGGCCAGTTCCCAATTCGTGTTCGGCACGGAGCACCAAGATGTCGGGTTGAATACCGAGACTCTGCAATTCCTTTACAGAGTGTTGCGTTGGTTTTGTCTTGAGCTCTCCTGCTGCTGCCAAATAGGGTACGTAAGTAAGGTGTACGCAGACAGCGTTCTTACCTAAATCCCACTTCAATTGACGGATAGCTTCCAAGAAGGGTTGACCCTCGATATCACCTACCGTACCACCGATCTCGGTAATCACGAAATCGTATTTCTTGGTCTTTCCCAAGTAGAGCATATCGCGTTTGATTTCGTCGGTGATGTGGGGAATTACCTGGATCGTTTTACCCAGATAGTCGCCGCGGCGCTCTTTGTCGATTACGCTTTGGTAGATACGGCCAGTGGTGAAGTTGTTATAGCGAGTGGTGTGAATACCCGTAAATCGTTCATAGTGTCCGAGATCCAAGTCAGTTTCCTGTCCATCGTCCGTCACGTAGCATTCGCCGTGCTCATAAGGATTGAGCGTTCCGGGGTCGATGTTGATGTAGGGGTCAAACTTCTGAATCGTGATGTTAAAACCACGAGCTTGCAACAATTTGCCGATGGATGCGGCAATAATTCCTTTTCCCAGTGAGGAAGCTACGCCTCCAGTCACGAAAATGTACTTAGTCTCTGACATTTTGTACTCTGAATTGAAAGTTTCGAATGTTTCAGCTTGCAAAGTTAGTGATTTTTCTACTACCTTTGCAGCAAATAGCTAAAAATATGAACACAGATATTATCTTTCAATACTTTCCTGAGTTGTCTGACACTCAGCGAGAGCAGTTCGATCAGCTTGACGCGCTTTATCGCGATTGGAATGCAAAAATTAATGTGATTTCGCGTAAAGACATTGACAATCTTTATTCTCATCACGTGCTTCATTCACTGGGTATAGCCAAGGTTATCAAATTCCGTCCAGGCTCGAAAATAATGGACATTGGTACGGGCGGAGGCTTTCCTGGTATTCCTTTGGCCATTCTCTTTCCTGAATGTCAATTTAAGCTTATTGACAGTATTGGCAAGAAGATTAAAGTGGCTACAGCTGTGGCGCAAGCCATTGGATTGAAGAATGTGCAGATAGAACATCGCAACGTGATGGAGGAAAAAGGAAAGTACGACTTTGTGGTAAGTCGTGCTGTGATGAATGCTTCTGATCTTGTGAAGTTGGTTCGTAAAAACGTTGCTCGTGAGCAGCATAATTCCCTTCCCAATGGCTTGATATGCTTGAAGGGAGGAGATGTTACGGCAGAACTTGCTCCTTTTGCTCATTGTTCAGAGGTGTGGAACTTGAGTCAATACTTCGACGATGAGTTCTTCGAGACGAAAAAGGTTACTTATATACAATTATAATATAAATAGGAGTGCTGCATGAGCGCATGCGCTATGAATGGCGCTCTTTGCTGCATTCAACGAAATATATGCAAATTACTCGTTTTGTTGTAAACATGATACAAGAGAACTGCTATCTTGCGTGGGACGACACGCAGGAGGCGGTTCTTATTGATTGTGGTGCCTTTCATACTGAAGAAAAAAAGGCAATCCAGAATTTTATCGAAGAGCATCAACTGAATTTGACCCACTTGTTCAATACGCATGGTCACTTCGACCACGTGTTTGGAGCACAGTTTGTTCACGATACGTACGGAGTGGATATTGAACTTTGTGCCGATGAGCGTGAAACTTATGAGCAAGCGGCTCAGCAGATGAGTCAGTTCCTTCATCTCGACTATCCTCTAACGCTTCCCCCTGTGGGGCATTTCTTTAAAGATGGCGACGTGCTGAAGGTGGGGAATATGGCTTTTCGTGTCATAGAGACTCCTGGTCACACCCCGGGCGGGGTGTGCTTCTATGAGGAGAAGGAGCACGTGTTATTTAGCGGAGATAGCCTTTTCCGTCATGAGATAGGCCGATGCGACCTCCCCGGAGGTGATGAGGCTTCGCTAATTCATGCATTGAAGACGCGAGTGCTTACCTTGCCCGACGATGTACAGGTGCTTCCTGGGCATGGACCAGCTACTACGGTGGGTGAGGAGCGCAGCCTAAACTATTATTTGCGTTAGCTTTCCAAATCTTCCACAATAGATGGATAGTAGATGCCTCCTCTCCCCATGCTCTATGATGGGAATCGCCATCTGCTTACTCCTTATTGTATACTCATTATATATATACATTACGTTTTCTAATGAACAAGAATATCATGTTTGCTCTTCTGCTTTCTGCTACCCCCTTATGTGCTATTGCAGGAAATGAGAACAGCGACGACCCCAATCCCTATGCCAATCTCGATTACGAAACAGAAGGCTATACTTTCAAGGCAAAGCCCGACACTCAGTCGCGTATGTTGCAGCAGATGCAACCTTCAGTAAAGTTCGGTGGTTACATCATGGGAAAATATTCTATCTGCGACCGCAGTGGACAAAGTAACAATGGTGGCTTCGACCTTCGCTTTATTCGCCTCTATGCCGATGGCCACGTATATAAGGACTTTTACTATAAGCTTCAAATGGAAGTGAATGGTGCTCCGGGCGAGAATAAGGGACCGCGTGTGCTCGATGCTTTTGTAGAGTGGCAGCACTTTGATTTCTTGCGCTTAAAACTCGGACAGTTTAAGCGTTCTTTCGGTTATGAGAATCCTATGAGTCCACTCGCCATAGGTATGGGGAGTTATTCCCAGGCTACAATGAAGCTTGCTTCCATCAACGATCGCAATGGCGAGGGGGCTTATAATAAGAGTTCGGGTCGCGATCTTGGTTTCCAGATACAAGGCGATTTTATTAAAGGCCACGATGGTCATCATTGGGTACACTATCAGCTCGGTGTGTTTAATGGCCAAGGAATCAATCATACAGACAAGGACCATCACAAAGACCTTATTGGAGGACTATGGATTTCTCCTGTTAAGAATTTGGCTATTGGAGGCTTTGGTTGGAATGGTAAGTACACCAATGAGCTGAACACCTCGCAGAGTGTAAAACGTGTGCGTTGGGGCGCGGGCCTCAAATACGAGAGCGATTGGACTGTACGAGGTGAGTACATGAGTTCTGTAGGCGGCGGAGTGATGTCGGTAGCTGGCATTCCCGATCGTTCGGATGCATGGTATGCCACGGTGGGCGTACCTGTCATCAAGAACTTGAAAGTATATGGCCGTTACGACTGTTATCGCACAGACAAACATTCTTGGCAGTCGCTCTGTACCAACTATGGCCTGTCTGCCAACTATACTTTAGGTAAGAACCTTATCTTCCAGCTCAACTATGCTTTCACTGACGACCGCTCAGCACGTCATGCTGCAACTCCGAAAGACTCTCATTACAATACCTTCGATGTGCAAGTAACGGCTCGTTTCTAATCTGGAATTAGTCTGCTTCCGCAGAGGAAGGACAGTCTATAAATCGTTCAAAGCCCCTAGCATCAGATCCTTCGATGTCAGGGGCTTTGGTATGTTGGTGGGCGAGCATATAGTGCTCTAATCACGATGCTCGCAGTGTTATAAGGTGAAGTCTTTTACTTTTTCAGCACAGGCTCGCAAGTAAGATTTACGCCCAACTTCTTAAATATCTTCTGATCTACTTCGCTCAGCATCACGGTGCAGTGCACTTGACATCCGCGAAGTTTGGGCAACTGCTCGAGTGCGTGCTTACAGTCTCCGTCGTTTTCGGAAAGTACGGAGAGCGCCACAAGCACTTCGTCAGTGTGCAGACGCGGATTATGTCCGCCCAAATAGTGAATCTTAGTGTGCTGAATAGGCTCAATCATCGACTGCGGAATAAGCTTACGGCTATGGTCGATGCCAGCTAAATGTTTCATTACGTTGAGTAGCAAGGCAGCGCTGCATCCTAGCAGTTCACTTGAGCTACCCGTAATAATCTTACCATCTTCCAATTCAATGGCTGCCGAAGTATGGCCAGTCTCCTTTAGAGTCTCTTTGGCGGCAGTAGTGGTGCGTCGGAAGTCTGTGGTGATATGAGCTTGATTGAACAGCATCTGGATCTTGTTGATCTCTGCCTCATTGCAAGCACCGCGAGCTAGTTTGTTGGTAGCATCGTAATATCGTCTTACAATTTCATTCTTCGAAGCTTCACAGCAAGCCTCGTCATCGCTGATGCAGAATCCTACCATGTTCACACCCATGTCTGTGGGCGATTTGTAAGGATTCGAGCCATAGATACCTTCAAACAGAGCGTTGAGCACGGGATAAATCTCGATGTCGCGATTGTAGTTGATAGCAATCTTATTGTACGCTTCCAAGTGGAAGGGATCAATCATGTTCACGTCATTGAGGTCGGCTGTAGCAGCCTCATAGGCAATGTTTACGGGGTGCTTCAGTGGAAGGTTCCACACGGGGAAAGTCTCAAACTTGGCATAGCCAGCACGTACGCCTCGCTTGTTCTCATTGTAGAGTTGGCTCAAGCAAACAGCCATTTTGCCGCTACCAGGGCCGGGTGCGGTCACGATGACGAGTGGACGCTCCGTCTCCACGTAGTCGTTTTTGCCGAAGCCCTCGTCTGATGCAATGAGTTTCACATCGTGGGGGTAGCCCTCAATGAGGTAGTGGCAGTAGGTCTTAATGCCATCGCGCTCAAGACGTTGCTTAAACTGTGTGGCAGCAGGTTGACCATTGTAGTGAGTGATGACAACCGATCCTACCATGAATCCGCGATTCTGAAATTCGCTGCGAAGGCGGAGTACATCCTCGTCGTAGGTAATGCCCAAGTCGGCGCGTTTCTTGTTCTTCTCAATGTCGGCAGCGCTGATTACGATGACGATCTCAATGCTGTCGCTAATTTTCTGAAACATGCGCAACTTGCTGTCGGGCAGGAAACCCGGCAATACGCGGCTTGCGTGGTGGTCGTCGAAGAGTTTGCCACCGAGCTCGAGGTAAAGTTTACCATCAAACTGTGAAATTCTCTCCTTAATGTGTTCAGACTGTATCTTCTGATACTTCTCGTTGTCAAATCCTATTCTCATGGGGTGCTACTATACAAAAATTTGGTTGCAAAATTAAGAAAAGTTGCTCGCATATGAGGGGGAAATCCTTTCTTTTTTGCAACAAATGCTTTTGCGTGACGCTAATTTTACTCTGTGCGTTCTATGCAAAAATCCCATCCCTTAGTCGTAAACTATGGGATGGGATAAGAGACTGTTGCACGAGAGGTGGCTATTTCACCACTTTCTTGCCATTGATGATATACACGCCACGTTGCAGACTTTTCAGTTTGCTGTTAGATATCTGTCGGCCATTGAGGTCGTAGATGCTTACGGGCTGGATGCTCGTTGAGGTATTGGAGGCGTGAATGCCTGTCAGTGCAGCAATGTTGATGGTTGGGGCAGAACTATCATCGCCAGTCAGCATGGCTGTGAATGGAGACATACTGATGGTGCTTTCCTTATCGAGCAATTTTAGCAACGTGTAGTCTTCATTGAACACGTAGATGCGAGCCGTAAAGTTTGCTCCCTTCGTACTGCCGTTTACTACAGCGCCATTGAGTTGCTTCCATTCTGCTTCGGAATGGGGAAACTGCAAGGTTGGGCTCTTTCCGCTCCACTCTTCGGGGATGCTCATAAGGTAAATACCGTTTTGAATCTCGCTTGCATTCGTGAAAGTACCATTCTCGTAGCGAAGCAAGTTGAGCTTGCTCTCAGATACTTCGTCGGCATCAATACCCTCCACAAATATGCCTGTGGGCACTGTGGGGAAATAAAATGAGCCGTAAACGTTAGCAGGCATCTCGATGGAGAGCCATACGGGTATGTCTTGACTTAGCGTAGATGCTGTGGGAACTTCTTCTCCAGCACTCTTTAAGTATACGGCATCCTCGGAAGTCAGTTTCTGAGCTGTCGCGTCAGCCAAGTCGTTCGAACCGCTCACCAAGGCCAGAATGGGAAGTCCCCATGCTTTGCGATAAGCCTCGATATTAGATTCACCCACCTGTGCGTAGAGTTTGCATCCATCAAAAGCCTTGGCCATAGCTACGGCGGGCGTAGCGTTGGTGCAAGAGATGTAGCGCAAGTTGCGGCATTGGCTGAATGCCTCGTTGCTGATGGCCTTTACCTTTGAGGGTAAATTCAAGAAACTGCTCAGACGGCCAGCAGGATAGGCCAGAAGCGTAGTGCCTTGTGCATCGTAGAGTACATCGTCGGTGGCAGAGAAGTAAGGATTCTCTTTGTTTACGCTGATGGTTTGCAAATTGGTGCAACCTTTCAGCGGATTCACGCTGACACCCGTAAAGCTTGCCACGAGATTATACAAGTTAACACCTTCGGGAAGAGCCGTGCAAAACTGCTCTACGTCGTTGAGTTCATAGCTCTTTTCGGTATAGCTATCCGTCTCCGAACCATTGTTGATGCTCACGCTTAGGTCGCCCGCAGCATTGTGAACTACGTTGACAGAGAACGATGTCTTTCCCTGTGTAAGAGTAAATACCTTTTTCTCTTCCCTGCCGAGTTTCAGCACGATGTTGCCCGAAGCTGCTAGATAGAGTTGAATGCCCTTATCGTAGATACTTGCTAAGGCTTCTGTACCTGTGGCTAGGAGTGAAGAGCCCCACTGATTGAAAGTCTGTCCGCCATTCTCCACGTTGAACGATACCGACCAAGCCTTGTTCGCAGCGAGGCTAGTGCTTAGTTTGATAGCATCGTTCTCGGTTCCCTTGCCAGTATACGATCCTGCGTAGATTGCCCCCGATGCAGCAAACTGCTTTATCGTAGAGGGCAAGGAAATAGAGGTAATCTTCGTGTTTCCCTGCAAGGCTTCGGGAGTAATGCCCACGATGGGATGGCTCTCGTAGGAGGCAGGAATATCAAGTGCGCCGCTTCCACTTGTGGCACGTGTGAGGGTCAGTTCATCATTGTCGTTGGTAGTGTACTGGAATGTCCAATTACCGATGGTGATTTCCCCGGGAAGCTCTTTTTGAAAATTTGCGGTATACGTGCCACTCTCAGGAGCATGGAAACGCAGGAAGTTGCCGTCTATCCAACTTTTCGGTACGGCACGTCCATATTGGTCAGTCCATTTTACGGAGTAGCCCGCGATGGGGTAGGAGCGGAGCACAATTTCGTTTCCGGTATCGTAGGTGAACGTCTCGGGTTGTCCGTTGGCATCAACTGTACCCTTGGACAAGTCAGCGCTCTTCACAGTGATGGTGCAAGGAGTTGAGGCTTGACTTGTCACTTCTACGGGCACATCGTAGACCATACGCATGGCTTGAGCCTTGGCGGGCATTGCGCCATTGCTATCGTAGCCCTTGGCCCAAGCACCGTCTAAGCGCAAACGGATGTGTGTAATTCCCTCGGGTACATCGTAGGGGAGAAGCACTTTGAGCGTGTAATCATTGAGTTCGGGGTTGTTGCTAGTCCCTTTCTTACCAGCGGTAGCTACGAGTTCGTTGGCATCATCGAAGTCGCCATCGCAGTTCCAGTCGGCATAGGCTGAGAGGTTGCAGTAGTTCAATCCGCCGGCGCTCGTCCAGTACAGTGTGATCTGGCTACCCTTAGCAGCTTTTATTACCTGTGACGTTTGGCAGAGCGATTGCGGGCAAACGTCTGTGCTGTAGATAGTCTGCTCGCTGCTGCCATTCTGGCTCATGTCCAATTGCTTGATATATTGTCCGTAGTCACTCACTACGCCGATTTCGCTACGGTCTTCCTCAGGCGAGCCCCATTTGTTGACGATGAAGTTCGCGCGGAATGTAGCACCAGCAGCGCCATAGTAAGTATAAGGATTGTCTGTACTTACCACGTTGCCTTGAGCATCTGTCCAATTCAAGAAGTCATAGCCACCCTTGGGAGTAGCCTTCATGGTCACTTCATCCTTGCCCGTTACGTTCAGTGAGTTGCTACCTTCGATGCTCACGCTTCCTTGTTGATCGTCGGCAGAGCTTACGCTTACGGTGCGATCGGCTTGGATGTCGTCCTTAAGAGTTACTTTAAAGTCGAGCGAAGTGCCATCGTTTAGTGTGAACTTCGCAGCCACTTTGCCAATAGCAGCATTGGCGGGAATGGCAACGGAGAGCGTGCTGAACGTTTCATTGGCTGAGATTGTACCATCATTGTTGAGGTCGATTCCCAATGAAGCAGTTGTGCCATTGGGCACGTTCTGAAGTGGGAACGTATAAGTCTCGCCACGCAGTGCCTTCTGTGCAAAGGTCGACGTGAGGTCCGTGTTCATGTAGCGATACAGATAATAAGGAGTACCATCGGCCTGTGTCAGAATGGCAAAGTACTTATCGAAGAGCGTCGTAGCCACTTCGGCGGTACTGCCTACGGGCTGGTTGCTATAGCTCAGTTTGGCATTGTGAGCCCAGTTCCAGTCGTGTTCATACCAGTTGGGCAGAGCTGTCCCCTTATCGCGATTGTCGAAGAACGCCTTCCAACGGTTGTAATAGAAGTCTTTGAGCATGCCGCCCCATTCACGATAAGAATAGTCGCGCAGGCCGCCCAGTTCACTTGCGTTGTAATCACCCCATGTGGTGATGAGCGTGCGTGCATTATTCAGTTCGAGCCATTGCTTGTCGCTCTCCGTAGTGCCAGTAGTCTCGTCGGCAATGGCGCGAGCCATTGTGGTCCATCGTCCCAACATGAAGTTCTTGTTCGTGTTGAGCAATTGATCCATGTCGAGCAAGAGCTGCAAGAAAGCATCGCGACGTGTGGCATAAGCCGTCTGGTCACCGCGTGTAGCAGCATCGTTGATGGATTTGAGCAGGAAGTTGGCATAGTCGGTCAAGGCTTGGCGTGAGAAATCAGTCAAGTCGTAGCTAAAGTTCTCACCGCTGATTGCAGCCTTGGCTTGCAAGAGCTTGTAAGCTGCGTCCACCATGTCCTGAGCGTTGTAGAAAATGTCTGTTCCGCCCCAGCTTGACACGCGATCGACCGTGAGCGACGGACGGGCACAGAGCACTGCCTCTTGCGGGCCTTGGAGCGAAGAAGGACAGTTGAGTGCAGAGTTGCGTGCTTTCTCCCAAGCCTCTTGAGCTTCGGTATTGGTAGCACCATAGCGAGCTGTGGTATAGTTGGCAAGCCAAGCTTTGGCATCGGGAGCAGAGGCGTACCAAGGCAGTTCGTAGAGTGCATCGTAGAGCACGGGCACTTGCTCAATGCCCTCGGGCGTAGCGCCCACGCCCTTCATGTTAGAATGATTGGCCTTTTGGGTGAAATAGTCGGTCATCACCTTCGTCAAACGGCCAAAGAAACCCGTGCGAGCACCGAAGTTGGGCAGTGCACAGTACACAGCATCGTGACCTTGATATTCCCCAAAGTGAGAGTGCGCGTCGCTATAAAGGTCGAGCACGATGAGCTTTCCTTTATCAACGTTGGAGAGCACCTTGTTTTGGTCGTAGCTCCATTGCCAATACTGGATCACCCATTTGCCTGTGCTATTGGCTTTTGTCATGGCTTGAGCTATCTTAGCATAGGCTGATGCCACATCGATATTCCCTGTCTGAGCACCTTCGTGGAAGGGGTCCATGCTGTAATACTCCGACTCTCCCATCACCTCTTTCAGTCGTTGATAGTACTTTTCTGCCACGTCGGTAAAAGTCTGTGAGTTGGGGTCGAGTATGTAAGGACGAGTGAAGTAGTTCCAGCCGCCCTGAGCATAGGCTTTATAGCCTTTCTTCGATTCAATGTCACTTGGCACCATACCCGAATAGCCTGGCAGTACGGGTTGCATGCCCAGTTCGCGCTCGCGGGCCAGAATCTTCTTGGCAAGCTGTTCTTGGCGCGTATACCACCAGTCGGGATTCGGACCACCCCAACCTTCGAGGTTGTTCATTCCAAACCATCCTTGGAAGCACGGACCAGCTATAAACTTGTTTGCGTCGGCAGAGGAGTAGCCTAGGTCTTGGGTGAGCAGTTTCTTCCACACCACGTCGACACCGATGATTTGTAGTGGCATGTTGATGCCATGCAGAGCCATCCAGTCAATCTCCTGCTGCCAGCGTTCCCAGGTCCATGTAGCCATGGAGTAAGAGAAGGTGCAGTAGTTGAGATAGTAGCGATAGTCGGCTGAGCAAGTACGCTTCTCTTCCGTAGTGGGGGTGGGAAGCGATGCTTGGCTGAGGTCTGTGGTTAGATTGTTCCAAGCCAGATTGATATGGGCATAATGGTTGAGATACCAATTGATACCCGTCGTGATGGCCAGCACGGAACTACCCTTGATGCAGGGCTTTCCACTTTGGCTCGTAATGGTGAAAGCATCTTTACCATTTGAGGTCAAAGAGGCGTCAAGCACGGTCTCAAAGCGCGATGCAGCGCCCTCACCGCCAATGCGATTGAGCATGGCAGTTACGGCCTCAGGATTCTTCTCGCTAGCCGCCCAAGTGTGGATTGTGCTCAGACACACTAAGGCTGCTATGATACAGAATGTGCGAAGGCACAATAGATTGTGTTTCATTGATTATATTGTTTGTAAGTAATTGTTTGAATGAATATGTAAAAGTATTACGATTTAAGAGAGTCACTCATAGGCAGTGGGGGCGAAGCGTCTCGCTTCGGCATGGCAGCGAAGGACTTGATGCTCGAGCTGACATAAGCTTAATGAAGTAAAGTCATGCGAGGCTCAATGCCGAGCATGACTTGCCGAACCGAGACGGTTCGCCCCCACTGCCTATGAATTACCTTACTGAAGTTTCGGATTCAGCAAGGGCGGGCTGAAAGCCCAATGGAGCGCATAGCCCAGGGCAAGCGAAGCGACACCCTGGGGTAAAGCACGTTCGTTAGTGACGCCCTGAAAGGGCAGAAGCTTTATATCTATTCCTAACATTGAATGCTTTTGCCCTTACAGGGCGTCAATACTATGGCAATCCGTAACCCAGGGTGTCGCTTCGCTTGCCCTGGGCTATGCGCTTGTTGGGCTTTCAGCCCGTGCATCATCGGCTGCGGCTCAGCAATTCAAGCAAGCTTGATTGCATTCACCTTGCACGATGATTCAGCCCGTGCATCATCGGCTGCACCTCAGCAATTCAAGCAAGCTTGATTGCGTTCGGTTTGCGATAATTTAGCCCGTTTGGAACTAAATCCGAAACTTTAATTACCTTACCGTGGTCTTTTCCAATAGTTTCGAAGCCAAGAAGTCGGCAGCGTTGATAATGCTTACAAGAGGCGTTTTGTCGGTGGCGTTGTAGTAGGCAAGGCGTTGCTGCGAACCATTCTCTCCTATATCGAACATACCCATGTGCCATCGTATGGCGAGCATTTCCTCGGGTTTCAAACGCATGTACCAACTTAGCATGAGACACGATTTCTCACCATGTCCTAGGGGAAAATCGTCTTTCAACTCGTAGCCTTGGTAGGACATCCATCGATTATTTTCATCCTTCTTCCATCGTTCTGCTTTGTGGTAGAGTTTGATTTTGCATAGGTCGTGGAAGAGCGAGACAATGGCCAGGCTCTCCATTGACACTTCTTCTGTGAAAGGTGAAGATCCATCCTTAATGCTCGGAGCCGCTACGGAGTGGTAGAGTTTGCATGCCGTGTCGAATACATTGAGTGAATGTTTACACAGACCGCCGTCTTCGTTGAGATGAAAATTGGTGGAGCTAGGAGCTACGTAGAAGTCAGTCTTCTCCAAGTAGGCTAGTATCTTGTCTAATCCGTCGCGCTGAATATGCTCGTGACAGAGGCTGATGAAGCGCTGTTTGTTTTCTTCTATTTCGTTGGGAGTCATTCAGTTTCGTCGTTTGGTGAATGTAAAAGTTGAAGTCCCATTTGCTTGGCGCGGCTAATCACGAAGTCTAAGGCTTGTGAGCGATTATTGCTGATTTTTCCATCGAGAATAGCATCTTTCAATGCACTCTTTAGTGTGCCTACGGCAGGGCTTGGCTTGAGGTCGAACATCTCCATAATCTCATCGCCCGATACGGGTGGCTGGAAGTTGCGTATGCGATCCTTCTCTTCTATGTCTACGAGTTTCTGACGCACAATTTGGAAATTGTGCAAGAAGTTCTTCTTTCGCTGCTCGTTCTTGCTTGTGATATCGGCTTCGCAGAGTGTCATGAGGTCGTCAATGTCGTCGCCCGCTTCAAAGAGAAGGCGGCGCACGGCACTATCTGTCACAATGTCGTCGGCTATCACGATAGGGCGCATATGTAGTCCTACGAGTTTTTTGACATACTTCATTCGTTCATCGAGTGGAAGCTTGAGACGGCGGAAGAGCGGCTGAATCATTTTCTCGCCCAAGTAGTTGTGGTTGTGGAATGTCCATCCGATTCCCTGTTCCCATCGTTTGCTACGTGGCTTGCCAATGTCGTGGAGCAATGCAGCCCATCGCAGATAGAGGTCGTCACTCTTTGTGGCAATGGTGTCGAGCACTTCTAGCGTGTGGTAGAAGTTGTTCTTGTGGGATTTTCCATTGCGTGTTTCCACGCAGTCGAGCACCGACACTTCGGGCAGGATGAGTTCGAGCAGTCCGCATCGCTGTAGCTCCACAAAGCCTCGCGATGGTGTGGAAGCCATCATAATTTTGTTGAGTTCCGTGATGATTCGCTCGGCGCTAATAATCTTGATGCGTTCGCGGTTGCGCTCTAAAGCTTCGAAGGTCTCATCTTCAATGTTGAAGTTGAGCTGCGTAGAAAAACGTACGCAGCGCATCATGCGCAGAGGGTCGTCGCTGAAGGTAACGTCGGGGTCGAGTGGTGTGGCGATGATTCCATCTTCAAGGTCGCGAATGCCGTCGAAGGGATCGACAAGTTCTCCTAATCGAGCCGCGTTTAGGCATACCGCCATGGCATTGATGGTGAAGTCTCTACGATTTTGGTCGTCCTCCAAAGTGCCGTCTTCCACAATAGGCTTGCGCGAATTGTGACTATAACTTTCCTTTCGAGCACCTACAAATTCTACTTCATGATTGTGCCATTTCACCTGTGCAGTACCAAAGTTTTTGAACACTGAGAGATGGGCTCCGCGACCTAGCTTTTTAGCAAAGGCTTCAGCCATCTGAATGCCGCTACCAATGGTCACAACGTCAATATCGTTAGTAGGTCGTTCGAGGAAGAGGTCGCGCACGTAGCCGCCTACGAGATAGCATTCCATGTTTAGCTCGTCGGCAGTTTCGGTGAGCTTGTGGAATAGCGGAGAGTCTATTTTCTGTTTGAGTTCGTCTTGTGTTAGGAGTTTCATTGATTGTGTTGTCTTCTTGATGGATGGGAATGGCGGGCGCAATCTATTTTACTTGTTGCTCTCTCGCTCCTTTCATAGGGTGTCCTGTTTATCCTGATGAGAAAAAATGCGTGGTATGGGAAGTGTGTTTTGATAGAAAATGAAGAAATATAGCGGATTATATAACTAGATTTTCTATCCAACAGACACTTTCAGAAACATGCAAATTTTACATGAGAATAAGGCACTTCCTATTCCAGAATGAAGAGTTTCCACCCTCTAATAAAGTCTGACCAAATGGATTTGATAGTAGACAGGGTATCGAGGATCGGCCACATCTTTTATGCGAAGCGTTACACTACGCTCGCCGTTCCAATCGGCATCTATTTCGCCATACATGCAAACATCGTTGGGGTAGGGCTCCAAATAGATGCGTACGGAATTTGCATTGCGGTAGTTCCAATAGCCATTTTCGTTGAGCTGATTGCCACGTGTGAAGAATTGGCCATTACTATCAAATGTGAATACGTCGCCATATCTATATCGACAATAGTCTAGGTCGCCACCGACATTGTCTACTTGCCAAGTACCTACCATATCCACGTTGTCGTACCAGAAATCTTCTTCGCATCCATTGAGCGTAGTTAAGCATAGAAGCATGGTAGCCCATAGGAGAAATTGCGTTTTAAATGCTTTCATTTTCATTGTGTCTTAGGCCTTTATTTGCTACATTCCTCTTCGGTAAGAGGCAAAAGGGTAGTTGTAAATGCAAACTTACGCAAAATCTTTGGCTTACTCCTCGTTTTGTTTCATAAAATGCAATATGTTAGACTATTTAAGTTTCGGATTTAGTATGAGCGGCATTGGGCTTTTATCGTCATTATCGGCTGCGTCTCAGCAATGCAAGCAAGCTTGATTGCTTATCGTTCTGTTCCGAAATCATCGTATGTCCATCTTGAAATGAAGATTCTTTGCTCTGCCGGACGGCAGCGGTAGCTTTACCGGACGGCAGTGGTAGCTTTACCGGACGGCAGTGGTAGCTTTACCGGACGGCAGTGGTAGCTCTACCGGACGGCAGCGG
>CDZR01006268.1_pt1 | contig 63561 bp, 62 predicted proteins | sample 554781 | NCBI WGS metagenome assembly CDZR01 (sample SAMEA3182065, study PRJEB8094) | gut metagenome | biome: human; feature: gut; material: Stool; isolation source: human stools | place: Canada | collected 2013-01-28
GGAATCACAGCGCGTACGCGCCGGCATCCTGTTCCGGGAGTATCCCGATATTAAGAAAGCATACTACCTCTCCATGAGGCTCGGACTGATATACCACCAATGCAGGTACAAGGATGCGGCATTGACGCGTCTTGCCCGCTGGTATGACGAGGTGGAAAAATCAGGGTTTCTTGCTTTCGGAAGAGTGGCACGTTCCGTACAGATGCATTACCGGGAAATAATCAACTTCTTTGACAGACGTTCAACAAACGCTGCTTCCGAATCGTTCAATGCAAAAATAAAGGAGTTCCGCACACAATTCAGAGGAGTAAAGGACAGAGCTTTCTTCCTGTTCAGACTGGCGAAAATTTATGCATAAGCTATGAATCCCTCAGATTGTTACGTTAACCCTTTTTTTCTTATATAGACTTGCTAAATTATATGCTTAAATATAAAATCCCTCAGGTTTTTACGTTGACCCGATTTTTACGTTAAGCCGTCAATACAACCACCCAAATCGAGCAACAAAAAAGGAGCTACATTTTACTGTAACTCCTTGATTTCTTGCTGTCGGGGTAGCGGGATTCGAACCCACGACCCCCTGCTCCCAAAGCAGGTGCGCTAACCGGACTGCGCTACACCCCGAGTGCTTTACTTCTTAAAAGCGAGTGCAAAGGTAAAATCTTTTTTGATATAGACCAAATCTTTTTATGACTTTATCTGAAATAAAATTATAAATATCTGAAATACAATACATAGGAACGGTTAATTATTCTCTGCCTCTTTGATACATTCTCTTTTATATCTAATTTTGTGGAAATAATCTTAATAAAATCAGAGAATATGAAGTTGACTAAACTTTTTTATTTGTTCCCATTATCTTGTTGAGAAAAGTGTCGTTCATAATGCCTTACAAATGGTACTTTTACTATATTTGCACACAAAAAAGGATAGAGCAAATAAAAGTAAATACAGAATTGTAAAATTGATAGACATGAAAACTCAAAAATTAGAAATACTGATATTATTCCTCTGTATATTCGGTTTTATAGGCTGTGATAACAAAGATGAAGAGGGCGAGAAAGTGACAGTGACAGACTACAAGGAATATGCTCTGACCATTGCATCGAAGAAGATACCCGGTGTTCGTTGGTCAGACGGATTTAATTACTTATCTGATGTATATGCCGTAAAGAAAGAAAATGCCCAAGAATGGGAAAGCCTTGGATTCATTGATGGATTTGAGTTTGAAAAAGGATATGAATATAAGATAAAAATTAGTGAAACAAGTTATTTGGATTATAGCATGGGAAATTCTGCATGGACAGAATATGAATTACTTGAAATAATATCCAAAGATAGTAAAAAATCAGAAAATTTGCCTTTGCATTTTATTCCTAAATCATACTACGAGAATGTACAGTTTCCTAAATACAGATATGCAGTAGATGCAGATAATAATCAAAAACTTATTGAAGAAGAATTGGAGAAAAAATCTCTCATTCCTTTGGATTTTCACTATATATTTTGGCGAAGCGAAGACAAGTTACTAAGATGTATTGCAATAAAAGATGATAATAATACATTGGGACCGTGTATTGTAAAAAGCGAAAACAAAGACCCGGAAGAAATGCCAGAATCTTACAAATTACTTCCTCCGGAAGGAAATGTACTTGGTTATGGAAATTGGACTTTTTTAGATGAACAGGGAAATGAAACGGATTATCTTTCAATTGATGTGTTTATGGGTCGTTCTGCTAAATCAAGAAACGTAGATTCAACTCCTAATATAGCTTATCTTTATAAAGACCTTTCTGAATACTACAAAAATAAATATCCGCAAGCCGGAGTAAAAACAGTTGTGGTTTCTTATGCCATTTCTATTAAATAGCATAAAGCCTCCAGCGAGCATCAATTATCTTAATTATCATTACAACCATTATAAGAACTTATTAATATTAATATGAGAACTATAGAATTAAGGACAAAAAAACGAATGAAAATAAAAAATCTGGCCGTTTTGTTGTTAGGTGGTGCCTGTTTGTTATGCCAACCACTCCAAGCCCAGCAGAGCATTGATGCTTGTGACGGCCGTACTTATAAAGTAGGCGACACGCTCCGTATTGGCGAACCATTGCCATCGGGTTACCTATTTGTTAAGCAGCTAAACGCCAACAATCAATTTGACAAGTTGAATCCGGAAAACTCAACCGGACGGATTGCCATCATTACCGACATACCTGCTTACCAGCCCGAACTCTATCAGCAGTTCGGTATTTACCAACAGCCGGAAACGCCCCAAATTGTCTTTGCTGAACAAGGTGATTTCAAGATTGGCGTATATTTAAACATGGCTTTAAGCAAAGGAAACATCATGTCCGGACATCATGTTTCCCGTATGGATGGAGCTATTGACCTTACACCGGCTATTTTGTTCGTCTATGCACATAAACTTTACGGCAAGCCTATCGACACAACATCAGTCGAGACCTATGCCTCTCTCCGAGCCCCCCAGCAATATGCAGAAGCAGCCAATGACCCATTTATACAGGAAAAGCTCCGTACAACATACCGGAAAGAATTGGAACAGGCTGTGGCAAAGGTGGATTTCAATAAGGTATTCCGTATCAAATGTTTCTCGGAACTCCAAATGTATGACATTAATCGACAGCATTTTCCGCTTTCGGGTTTAACGTGTATCGATGTGAAGACCAAGCAGAATAGGGAATTGTCCCAACAGGGTTATTGCTTATGGGGAACTTATGCCTTTCATTTCACTAATGCCCCATCATTTACTACCTTACCTTGCGACAAACCCATTGCCCAGGGTATCTATACCATGCGTAAAATGACCTCGGCAACCTTACCGCCAACGGCTACCCTATATGTATATGTGCGTATCCTCCAACAGCCGGTATCACTTCCCGATAAACGTACCATGGTGATGCGTCCCGGAACATCATTCGATTTCGAGTGGTCAACACTCCGTAAAGCATACGGTCAAAAAGCTTTGAACATGGAGATTATACAAACAGACGGTTATTATAACGTCTTCCCTTATAACATACAAGAAGTGACATACAATTATCTTGGTACACAAATGTTGCCTAAAAAGTAGCACAATGAGCAATATGCAGACACATAAAGCAAGGGGCTGTAAAAGAAGAAAAGACATTTCAGAAATTTGATTGTAATAAATGAACTATGCCTCCGGTGGGGTAACTCGCTGGGGGCTTCTTACATTTTCTGTTTTTCCAATCAATTTTATAAAATAGCTGTCACAGTTCGTACTTTCGGAAATAGATGAGAACCATTTGATAGCATAACAACGTAAAACGCTGAAATTCTCACGGTTGCTAAATCGTTACCTCTATTTCTCAAATAATTCGCTAAAAATTTATTCCTCAATTGGTTAAATCAAACCGATAATAATCTAAAATAAATCCAATATCAAAGCAATCAGATAAATAAAACCAATAAGTTGAAGCAAAAGTATCCTTTTATTATAAAGAAAAGAGGCAGAATTCAAATGGAATCCCGCCTCTTTCTGTAATTTGGAAATGCAACCTCTTATTGCTTGTTTTTCATATATTCATCAGCTTTCTCTTTGGCACGGGCTACTCGTTTTGCCGTATCCGGATGAGATGAAAACATCTTTTGAAATTTAGATTCTTTGGGAGCGTCCGCTGAAAGTTCCAGCAGTTTATTCAATGCATTATACATGGCATAAGGATCTAAATTATGCTTTATAGAAAATTCAAAACCGTAATCGTCCGCTTCCGTTTCCTGCTTCTGCGAATATTGCGCACCAGCCAAGGCTTCCGCCATAGCTCCCAACTCGGAGTCGGTCAGCTTTGACACGGTAGAACTTGCCGCACCCGCAGCATTCTTCACGGCAGAACGAAGATATGCGCTCTTCATTGCATCTTTGGAGTCCGTATGAATTACGTGACCTATCTCATGGCCTACTACAGCCATTACTTCATCATCCGTCATAATATCCATTAATCCGACGCAAATACGTACACTGCCGTCACCGCAGGCAAAAGCGTTTACATCAACCACTTCATAAACCCCAAAATTCACTTTCAAACCATCCACTTCTTTGATATGTCCGGTCAGTTTCTCCAGACGCTTGCCATATTCCGTATCAGGCTTCGTCAAAGGATTGTGAGTATCCATCCATTGCATATACTCCCTACTCATAGCTGCAATATCCGCATCCGAAAGAGTTATAGCTTTAGCAGCATCCGTACTGGCTTGAACAACCTTACCTACATTTATTTTCTTACCACCAATTTTAAATTGCGCATAAGCAGTTGTAGTACAAGTCATTCCACATACAACAGCAGTAAAAATCAGAATTTGTTTTTTCATGTTGTTTGGTTAGTTTAAATGGGTTTATAAAAAAGAAAGCCGTTTAACCGATCCACGATTAAACGGCTTTTATCTTTGCTTCAAATTGTTCCTTTACTTGATTATCCCCAATTCCCTAAAGCATTTTGTCAACTTCTCAACTGCATAATCCACTTGTTCTTTAGTATGGGTAGCCATTAATGCCACACGTACCAATGTATCCTGAGGAGCACATGCAGGCGGTATAACCGGATTGATAAAGATGCCTTCATCAAAAGCCATCTTCGTTACGACAAAGGTCTTTTCCGTATCACGCACATACAAAGGTATGATGGGCGACTCTGTTTCACCAATCTCAAAACCTGCATCACGGAAACTCTTCAATGCGTAGTTAGTGATATCCCACAGACGTTGGATACGTTCCGGTTCGGATTTAATAATGTGCAGTGCTTCACGAGCCGCTGCCGTCGCTGCCGGCGTACTACTTGCCTGGAATATATAAGAGCGGGCATTGTGGCGCAACCAGTTGATAACCTCCTTGTCGCCTGCAATAAAACCACCGATAGAAGCCAATGACTTACTGAATGTACCCATTATCAAGTCAATGTCTTCGGTCACTCCGAAATGATCGCATACACCGCGGCCCTGCTTACCGAATACACCTAATCCGTGAGCTTCATCCACATAAATGCTGGCATTATATTTCTTTTTCAGACGAACGATTTCCGGCAGGTTAGCCAAATCGCCTTCCATTGAAAATACACCATCTACAATTATCAGTTTCACCGCATCCGGTTCGCACTTCTGAAGCTCTTTTTCAAGGTCTTCCATGTCATTGTGCTTATACTTTAACTGTGTGGCGAACGAAAGGCGGCGTCCGTCTACAATAGAAGCGTGGTCGCGGTCATCACAGATGATATAGTCACCACGTCCTACCACTGCGGGAATAATGCCCTCGTTCACAGTAAAACCGGTAGAAAAACAGAGCGCTTCGTCTTTTCCTACGAACTCGGCCAACTCTTTTTCCAGTTCAACATGTATATCAAGAGTACCATTCAAAAAGCGGGAACCGGCACACCCTGTACCATATTTTTCAGTGGCAGCTATCGAAGCGTCAATGATTCGCTTGTCATATGTCAGTCCCATATATGCGTTTGAACCGAACATCAGAACTTTTTTGCCATCCATCATTACCTCTGTATCCTGATGGCTGTTAATCGTGCGGAAATACGGGTATACCCCTTTTGCCATAAATTGTTGCGGCAAATCATATTTCGCGAATTTGTCTTGCAGTAAACCCATGAAATGTCTTTTATATAATGAATATTAATCCTATTAAAAACAAGTTCTTAAAAACAGGGGGCAAAGATAGCAAAATATGTTGTTATCTGTTTCATTTACTCTAAAAAATCTGCCCTAACTCGTTTTAAGAGATTCATATGGTTAAAATTTAAAGGATTTATATTACTTTTGCATGAAGAAATTCCTATAGTAATATCCGTTTAAATGGACGATAGTAAAAAGAAAATATCATTTATAATAAACCCCATATCCGGTACTCAGGGTAAGGAGCAAATATTGAAATGGCTTGATGAAAAGTTAGATAAAAGCCGGTATATACCGGAAGTAATCTATACGGAACGGGCAGGGCACGCAGTTGAAATAGCCGCCCTAAAAGCTAAAGAAGAAGCTTTTGCCGTTGTTGCTATCGGCGGAGACGGAACTATTAATGAAATAGCACGTTCACTGGTACATACCAAAACTGCATTGGGAATCATTCCATGCGGTTCGGGAAACGGGCTTGCACGTCATCTGCAAATCCCTATGGATGCCAAAAAAGCAATCAACATCATCAACGAAGGATTGATAGACATTATTGACTATGGCAAAATCAATGATGTTCCTTTCTTCTGTACCTGCGGGGTAGGGTTCGATGCATTTGTCAGCCTGCAGTTTTCCAAAGCCGGCAGGAGAGGCCCGCTCATATATCTGGAGAAGACATTGCTTGAAAGCCTAAAATATAAACCGGAGACATACGAATTGGAAATGGATGGCAGCACACTACGATACAAGGCTTTCCTGATAGCATGCGGCAATGCCTCACAGTATGGGAATAATGCTTATATCACTCCGCAAGCCACATTAAATGACGGATTGCTGGATGTTACAATCCTGGAACCTTTTACCGTATTGGATGTACCGGCATTATCATTCCAGTTGTTCAACAAGACTATCGACCAGAATAGCCGTATAAAGACTTTCCGCTGTAAGACGCTCCGCATTCATCGTTCCAAACAGGGGGTTATACATTTCGATGGAGATCCGATGATAATGGGAGAGAACATCGACGTAAACATAATCAAAAGAGGATTGCAGGTTATTGTGCCCAAGAATGTGGAAAAAGATTCCTCGAATGTATTGCAGCGTGCCCAGGACTACATCAATGGCTTGAAACAAATAAACGAAGCCATCCTGGAAGATATTACCCATACAAACAGAATGATATTGGATAAAGGCAAAGAACAGATTAAAAAACTTAGAAAGAACTAACGCCTTCTGCAAAAGAGTCGGAACAGTATGGAAAATTGATATTTTACTGTCCGGCTATTATATAAAGTCGCTTTTTAAAAATAAACTTATCTGTTTTGATACGTCTGTAATATGTTTTATGTATTTTTGCACGATATTTATCCGTTTTTAGCAATGGTACATCTCTGATGTTGCATCGCCAAACAGTAAACAGTAAATTGTAAAATAGTAAATAATAAGATGTATAGATCACACACCTGTGGAGAATTGCGTATCTCCGACGTTAATAAGCAAGTGACGCTGGCAGGTTGGGTACAGCGCAGCCGTAAAATGGGCGGCATGACATTCGTAGACCTCCGCGACCGTTACGGAATTACCCAATTAGTGTTTAATGAAGAAGTAGATGCCGAACTTTGCGAACAGGCCAACCGCTTGGGCCGTGAGTTCGTAATTCAAATAGTAGGAACGGTCAACGAACGTTTCAGCAAAAACAAAAACATTCCTACGGGAGATATCGAAATCATCGTATCGGAATTGAATGTGCTGAATTCAGCCTTAACTCCTCCTTTTACAATTGAAGACAATACAGACGGCGGTGATGATATCCGTATGAAATACCGTTATCTGGATTTACGTCGTGCAGCAGTACGCAAGAATTTGGAATTACGCCATAAGATGACTATTGAAGTGCGTAAATACTTGGACAGCAAAGGATTTATTGAAGTAGAGACTCCTCTTCTCATCGGTTCTACACCGGAAGGTGCACGCGACTTTGTCGTTCCTTCACGCATGAATCCGGGACAATTCTACGCATTGCCGCAAAGCCCTCAAACATTGAAACAGTTGCTGATGGTTTCGGGTTTTGACCGTTACTTCCAAATCGCAAAATGCTTCCGCGATGAAGACCTCCGTGCCGACCGTCAACCGGAATTTACACAAATCGACTGTGAAATGTCTTTCGTACAGCAGGACGATGTAATCGAACTTTTCGAAGGTATGGCAAAGTACCTCTTCAAAGAACTGCGCGGTGTTGAGTTGACCGAACCGTTCCAACGTATGCCATGGGCAGATGCTATGAAATATTACGGTAGCGACAAACCGGATTTGCGCTTCGGCATGAAGTTCGTGGAGTTGATGGATATCATGAAAGGCCATGGCTTCTCTGTATTCGACAATGCCGCATACATCGGCGGTATCTGTGCGGAAGGCGCTGCAAGCTACACCCGCAAGCAACTGGATGCCTTGACCGAATTCGTAAAGAAACCGCAAATCGGAGCCAAAGGAATGGTATATGCCCGTGTAGAAGCTGACGGCACTGTGAAATCAAGTGTCGATAAGTTCTACACGCAAGAGGTGCTGCAAGAGATGAAAGCCGCTTTCGGTGCAAAACCGGGCGATTTGATTCTTATTTTGAGCGGTGATGACGTAATGAAGACCCGTAAGCAACTGAATGAGCTTCGCCTTGAAATGGGTAACCAATTAGGCTTACGCGACAAGAATAAGTTTGCATTGCTTTGGATAGTTGACTTCCCGATGTTTGAATGGAGCGAAGAAGAAGGTCGCCTGATGGCTATGCATCATCCGTTTACCCATCCGAAGGATGAAGATATTCCTTTGTTGGACACAGATCCTGCAGCCGTTCGTGCCGATGCTTATGATATGGTATGTAACGGTATCGAAGTCGGTGGCGGTTCGATCCGTATCCATGATGCTCAATTGCAGGCCAAGATGTTTGAGATATTGGGATTCACACCGGAAAAGGCTGAAGAACAATTCGGTTTCCTGATGAATGCCTTCAAGTTCGGCGCACCTCCTCATGGTGGTTTGGCTTACGGCCTCGACCGTTGGGTAAGTATCTTTGCCGGCCTTGACAGTATTCGTGACTGCATTGCGTTCCCGAAGAATAATTCCGGTCGCGATGTTATGCTGGATGCACCTTCGGTTATCGACCAAAAACAATTGGACGAACTTAACCTTATTGTGGAGGTAAAAGAATAAAAACAAGAGAATAGGAGAGAGTGAAAGAGTCCACACGTATTTGCCGTTTTGCAGTAATCGGTACATTAAACGCCTTGATAACAGCAATCACCATCTGGGTAATGATGGATGAGTTGGACATCAATTACATGCTCTCCAATGTCACTGCATACATACTGGCACAGACTCATAACTTTATCTGGTGCAAGTATTGGGTATTCCCAACAGAAAAGAAGAGCAACACTTGGCGGCAAGTGTTGCTCTTTTCCATAGCTTTCGGAATGGCTTATTGTGCGCAATTCCTTTTCCTCATCGGCTTGGTAGAGGGATTGAACTGTAATGAATACCTCGCCCAGTTCTTAGGATTATTTGTATATGGTGGAGTCAACTTCCTGATGAACAAAAAAGTTACATTTAAATAGAAGCGCTCCTTTCTTCGGAACTTGCCTGATTTTTATTCAGCATGCTTTTGAGAATTCTTTTCTTATAGAATTCAAACAAACCCTCAGTCTAAAAAACGTTTTGTCAATCCCTCATAGGCGTCAATTCTGCGATCGCGCAGGAATGGCCACCAACGGCGGACATTCTCCGAACGTTCCAAATCCACTTCCACCACAATATTTTCCGGCTGCTCATTGCCTGCCTGTGCCAAAAACTCACCTTGCGGTCCAACAACAAAACTGTTCCCCCAAAATTGGATACCATTTGTTTGCATAGAGGGATCTGGCTCGTGTCCCACACGATTCACCGAAATAACCGGGATCCCGTTTGCTACGGCATGTCCGCGTTGCGAGATTATCCATGCGTTGAGTTGGCGGACTTTCTCATCATCAGTATCGCTGCTTTCCCAACCGATGGCGGTAGGATAAATCAATAATTCAGCTCCTTTCAGCGCCATGAGACGTGCTGCTTCGGGATACCACTGGTCCCAACAAACCAAAACGCCCAATTTTCCCAAAGACGTTTGGATAGGTTCGAAGCCCAAATCTCCGGGAGTGAAATAAAACTTCTCATAATAGGCCGGATCATCAGGGATGTGCATCTTGCGGTATTTCCCGGCAATGCTACCGTCACGCTCAAACACAACAGCCGTATTATGATACAGTCCCGGAGCACGCTTTTCGAACAATGAAGTTACCAATACTATGTTGTTGGCAGCCGCCAACTCCGAATAGAAACCGGTCGATGGTCCGGGAATAGGTTCTGCCAAATCAAACAGTTGCGTATTCTCCGTCTGGCAAAAATAGAGTGAGTTATGCAACTCCTGCAACACCACTAATTGTGCACCATGAGCTGCACACGATTCGATACTCTTGGCCAGATTCATCAGATTAATGCGCATATCCGCCACATTGGCCTGCTGAATAATACCGACTTTTATTTTTCTCATAATCTATATTTCTTTTAAATGTTTTTTATAAATATCCCACAAAAAATGAAATTGATAACTTTCACATCCTTCTATTATCTGATTACTCCTACCGGATATTGCATCGTGACACAATGCAGCGAGCCATGTTGTTTTATCAAAGCACGGCAGTCTACACCTACAATTTCATGCTTGGGAAAAGCCATTTGCAACACCTCTTTGGCATGCATATCATTCTCCGGCTGGTTATATGTGGGATATAACACTGCATCATTCATTATCAAAAAGTTGGCATACGTAGCAGGCAGCCTTTCGCCATCCGCTTCTATTTTATCGGCCATCGGCAATGCCAATAGTCTATAAGGTTCTCCGGCAAGTGTCCGGAACGTTTTAAGCTGTTCTTCCATTCGATGCAGCTCCTCATAATGCTCGTCATTCACGTCCCTGCACTGCACATAGGCAATCGTATCCGGCGAACAAAAACGGGCAAGCGTATCTATATGACTGTCCGTATCATCTCCGGCCAGATAACCGTAATCCAGCCAAAGTACCCGTTCAAGATGGAATGTAGACCGAAGATACTCCTCAATCTCCACCTTATTCAACTGGCCGTTACGGTTAGGCGACAACAGGCATTCCGAAGTGGTAAGCAATGTTCCCATGCCGTCACTCTCAATGGAGCCGCCTTCCAGCACAAAGCCCAAACGGTTTATATACCGGCCTTTTAAGATTTCGGCTTCAACAGCCCGACGTGTAATTTGATTATCTTTATCCGAAGCAAACTTCAGTCCCCAGCCATTAAAAGTAAAATCAAGCAGAGACGGACCGTCCGTATCTACCATAGTGACAGCTCCATGGTCGCGTGCCCAAGTATCATTCGTTTCACATTTCAGGAAGCGAACATTATCCATATCCACTGTCGCGGAAATTTGCTTTTTTACCTCTTCAGGTTCCGGAGTTACAATCAGCAGCAACTCCCGCTTGGCTATCTCGGAAGCAATGGCAATAAAACATTGCTGCACTTCTTCAAGCATATAGGCCCAATCCGTATCCGCATGAGGCCATGTAAGCTGTACGCCACTCTGCAATGCCCACTCCGCCGGCAGGTGAGGAGCACGCGTTTCCACTTGAAAGGTCATGTTCTTACCGAAACGCACCTGACAGTCCTTTTCGGCAGCTCCGCCCAATGGAATTCCAACAAAATATCCCATATCAATTCTAAGTTATTTAATTCGTCAAGTAAGATAATGAAGCCTGAATACTGATGCCTCCTAACCTTAATTTACGCAAAGTTCTATTCTGCATTTCTAAAGTGCCACTTTAGAGTTCTGAAGTTCAACTCTACGCCGCTAAAGTTCAACTTTACGTTTCCCGTTCTCAACTTCAGGTTCGGCAATGCACTTTATTTCTTTTCTTCCTTAGGCTTCCTGTCAAAGAACGGGTTCTTGGAAGAGGCACTGACCGGAATGGCGAATACAGTCTTGCAATCTTTCAGCCAGTTCATTCGCTGTGCGGCCAGTCCGGCAGAGAACATTACCCGGGTATCTACCCGCATGTCGGCAGCCGTGGCACAAGCGGAGCCAACGGCAATCCCCACATCAACCGTATTCAAGGCACATGGCACACCCTCCGTACGCCCGGCACAAGTAGGAAAGCCACAATGACCGCAGTTCAATCCCTGCGCCTGCTCGCGCGTACCTATTATAACGACACATTCTGCCTGCAGGACATTTGCCGCATCACGCAGAAAGAACTTCATACCCAGTTCTTCTGCCATGGCATTCATTTTTTCTGAAAGCTTTTTCAGGTCTTCTCCTGTAACCAGTGCTGCTTCAATTACATCTACACCTTTCCCTTTAGGAGCTGTGCGTGCGGCAGTCATCATTTGCCTTGCCACGCCCAGCACATGTTCATGGCGGCAATCCCGTTCGTTCTGTATCATACTTTTTCTCCCGAATTAATTAGTGACACAAAGATAAAAGTATAAAGTTATGTATGCAAATCTTTTTTCCTTACCTTTGCAACTAACGACCAAAGAATTTATTTATGCTACAAATAGAGGATGCCAGTATTGCATACGGTAATGATGTGCTATTCTCCAACTTCAACCTGCAATTGGAGAGGGGAGAGATTGCCAGCATTTCCGGCTCGTCGGGGTGTGGAAAAACATCTCTTCTCAATGCCATACTGGGATTTACTCCATTAAAAGAAGGACGTATTACGGTCAATGACATCGTATCGGATAAAAACAGCATAGACCTTATTCGCAAACAAATAGCTTGGATTCCACAAGAATTGGCACTACCGTTAGAATGGGTAAAAGACATGGTACAACTGCCTTTCAGCCTGAAAGCCAATCGAGCCACACCGTTCTCCGAAAGGCAATTATTCAATTGCTTTGAAGAATTAGGATTGGAAAGAGAGCTATATTATAAACGTGTAAATGAAATATCCGGCGGTCAACGCCAACGTATGATGATAGCTGTAGCTTCCATGACCAACAAGCCGTTAATCATTGTGGACGAGCCAACTTCGGCACTCGATTCGGGCTCTACGGAAAGAGTTCTTGCCTTTTTACGGCATCAAACCCGAAAGGGAACCGCCGTACTGGCGGTATCACACGACATGGAGTTCGCCAAAGGATGCGACAGACATATAATAATGTAATAAACCTGATAAAAATAAAGCCATGAGTTTTGCCGGATTTGTTTTTGATATGATACGCCGTGATAAGGAGAACCGCAATTTACGCCTTCTTCGCCGGGAACGTCTCAACGAGCGTTTGGATAAAATGCACAAAGGGTGCGGCATGCCCCACAACACAACCGCAGAAGACATGGAGAAAATAACCAGACTTACCCGGCAAAAGGAATGTTCCGAACAGAAACATACTGTACGCATGATGCTGATTGTTATGGGAGTTTGCATTGTTATTGCATCTGTATTGGTTTTCATATTTACCCGCTAATTCAAAGTATTCATGGGAACTATCGACATATCATACCTCAGCCTGGGCATCGGACTGCTCTTGTTGTCAATCCCATTATTCTATATATGGAAATTCAAGACCGGCCTGCTACGTGCAACCCTTATCGGTACGGCACGCATGATTGTGCAGCTTTTCTTCATCGGCATTTATCTGAAATACCTTTTTCTTTGGAATAATCCGTGGATTAATTTCCTGTGGGTAATCGTCATGATACTCGTAGCTTCGCAAACGGCACTGGCGCGTACACAACTGAAGCGCAAGATACTGCTGATACCTATATCCGTAGGTTTCCTATGTAGCGTAGTATGCGTGGGGATGTATTTTATAGGAATCGTGTTGCGTCTTGAAAATGTATTCAGTGCTCAATACTTCATCCCTATTTTCGGCATACTGATGGGAAACATGCTATCCAGCAATGTTATAGCCCTGAATACCTATTATAGCGGATTGAAACGCGAGCAACAGCTTTACCGCTATCTGCTTGGCAACGGGGCTACCCGTACAGAAGCGCAGGCGCCGTTTATCCGTCAGGCTATTATCAAGGCATTCAGTCCGCTCATCGCCAATATCTCCGTCATGGGCTTGGTAGCGTTTCCCGGAACAATGATCGGACAGATATTAGGGGGAAGCAGTCCGAATGTCGCCATCAAATATCAGATGATGATTATGGTTATCACATTTACGGCATCCATGCTTTCGCTGATGATAACCATTTCACTGGCTTCGCGTAAGTCTTTCGACGCTTATGGAACAGAACCCACAAAGCAACCGTCAGCAAACAAGTAGCGACAAAACGCAACCCGTTTGAAATGAGTAGCTTTTCACTATTCTGCCAAATGCCGAAAACGCAAGGAAGTGCGGAATATTGAGCCATTTCAGTTACCAAGCCGTTAGCTGCCTGTTACCGAAGCAAGGATAGGTAACGCACGGAAAATGAAATTGTTGGACAGCCGTTTCTTTTGCACTGATACGCAGTGTTCTGCAAATCAATGAACGCTTATACTCAAAGTAATTTTGTAACCAAAAAAGTGTAAGCGATGAAGATTGAAAAATTCAAGGTGCTGCTCTACCTGAAAAAGAGCGGAACGGACAAGTCGGGCAAAGCCCCGATAATGGGAAGAGTTACGGTAAACCGCACGATGGCGCAGTTCGGGTGTAAGCTGTCGTGCAAGCCGGAGTTGTGGAACGCACGGGAAAGCCGTCTGAACGGCAAGAGCCGTGAGGCGGTGGAAAACAATGCCAAGCTGGATAAGCTGCTGCTTGCCGTCAATCATGCTTTCGACACACTGGTGGAGCGTGGACAGGATTTTGATGCCACGGCAGTCAAGGAACTGTTCCAAGGCAGCATGGAAACACAGATGACATTGCTAAGAATGACTGACCGCATCTGTGAGGATTTGAAGGCGCGTATCGGCATCGACCGTGCCAAAGGAACATATCCCGGCTATTACTACATGAGAAAGAGATTGGGCGAGTTCATCCAGTGGCAGTTCAAGACGAAGGACATCGCTTTCGGGCAGCTTACCGAACAGTTCATCCATGACTACCAGAACTATGTCATGGACGTGAAAGGCTTGGCGGTGGACACCGTGCGCCATTATCTCGCCATCTTGAAAAAAGTATGCCGCATCGCCTACAAGGAGGGGTATGCCGAAAGGTGTTTCTTCGCCAACTTCACCCTGCCCAAACAGATGGAACGTACTCCGAGGGCATTGAGCCGCGAAGATTTCGAGAAAATACGCGATGTGGAGATACCCACATGGCGCACCACGCACATCCTTGCCCGCGACCTTTTCCTGTTTTCCTGCTATACGGGAACTGCCTATGCCGATGCGGTGAGCGTTACCCGTGAGAATCTTTACGCGGACGATGAGGGAAACCTTTGGCTGAAGTACCACAGGAAGAAAAACGAGCTTCGGGCAAGCGTCAGGCTGCTTCCCGAAGCACTTGCGCTGATAGAGAAATATCGTGATGACAGCAGACCGACACTTTTCCCGATGGTTCATCACCCCAACATGAAACGGCACATGAAAGCCCTTGCCGTCCTTGCCGGAGTGAATGGCGGCTTGTGCTATCATCAGGCAAGACACTCATTTGCCTCGCTGATTACGTTGGAAGCCGGAGTACCGATAGAAACCATCAGCCGGATGCTGGGACATTCCAACATAACCACCACGCAAGTGTATGCTCGTGTCACTCCGAAAAAGCTCTTTGAGGACATGGACAAGTATATCGAAGCAACCAAGGACTTGAAGCTTGTCCTGTAATCATTAAAATCAGAAACTTAAAACATTACGACCATGCGCAGTACATTTTCCGTATTACCATACATCAACAGGAGTAAAGTAAAGGCTGACGGCACGACCGCCGTCCTGTGCCGCATCACCGTAGACGGCAAGAGTTCCACAATAGCGACAGGCATCTATTGCAGACCCGAAGACTGGAATAGCAAGACAGGCTCAATCCGTACCGTCCGTGAAAACAACCGCTTGCTGGAGTTCCGCAAGTCCGTTGAATTTGTCTATGAGGATTCATTGAAGAAGCAGAACGTAGTGAGTGCTGAGCTGCTCAAAAATACGCTGGCAAAGAAAGCCGTCATTCCAGTCAAACTGTTACAGATGGGCGAAATGGAACTTGAAAGGCTGCTTGTCCGCTCAAAGGAGATAAATTCCACTTCGACATACAGAAATTCAAAATACTATCAGAAGTATTTGACAGACTTTCTTGCCTCACAGGGAAAGAGTGATATAAATCTGGCTGAAATCACGGAAGAATTCGGCAATTCCTATAAAGCTTTCTTGAAACGCTACAAGAACTTCGGACCGTCACAGATGAACAAGTGCCTGTGCTGGCTGAGCAAGCTGGTGTATCTTGCCGTTGATTATGAGATACTCCGTGTCAACCCGTTGGAAGACATGGAATACGAGAAGAAGCCCGCTCCGAGGCATAAGCATATCAGTCGTGCGGAGCTGAAGACCATCCTCGAAACACCGATGCCCGCCCCCTTGCAGGAACTTGGGCGAAGGGCGTTCCTGTTCTCGATTTTTACGGGACTGGCATACGTGGACATCATGCTGCTCCATCCACACCATATCGGAAAAACTGCCGACGGCAGGCGTTATATCCGTATCAATCGTAAGAAAACCAGCATGGAGGCATTCATTCCCCTACATCCGATAGCGGAACAGATACTTGAACTTTACAACACAAAAGACGGCACCAAGCCTGTATTTCCGCTTCCAAGCCGTGACGAGATGTGGTTTGAAATACACGAGATGGGAGTCGCCATCGGCAGGGAGGAAAACTTGTCCTATCATCAAGCAAGACACTCGTATATTTTCTTATTTACTAGAAATAAGAAACTTACAAGAAATAAACTTTTAGACAGGTAACGATTTAGAAACGAGGGAAGTTCTGTATTCTGTCTTGTTTTGCATTATTCAAAGAACGCTAACTAGTATATACAAATATACTAATAATATAAAAGAAAAGCAAGTTTTTTATTTCTTTTTTATGATACATGCCATATTTTGTATAGAGATAATTTAACAACAAACTTAATTAAGTTTATAACAGTTACAAACATTACTATTATTTATTCATAATATGCTGTATTAAAAAATATTATTCTATTTTCAAGCTTTTAATATAAGATACCAAATCACCTACCTTATTAATATTCTTTGATTTGTATCTTACTAATAAATCTGATTCATTCAACCTTATTGAGTATTTATCAAATAAGAACTTGATAAAAAGGTTCCTGCTATCCTTGTCTATAAACAAATTGTCTATAGAATCACTGTAGCACAATTTTATATCTATATATTGCCAAAGAGCAGATAATATACCGAACTCCATTTTTTTTGTACTATCGATAGAATACCCTGTTACTTCGTTATATTTAAACTCTAAATTACATTTTGGGCAAAGGCACCTTGTATTAAATTTATTGGCAAGTTCTTTATTAGAAAATAACAGCCCTGGATGTCTTAGTTTTAGTATTTTCTGGCTGTTATTCTCTAGAATAATATTATTTGTACTTCCACAAATCGGACACTGCATATTACTATTCATTATTTTATCTCCATTGATTTAAATTATAATTAGATTCTATTTCATTCTCAACGTCATCAGGCAGTTGTGAGAAAAAGTCTAAACCTGTTATTCTTTCAACCTGGTCTACAGAATTTACATAATGGTCCAATGGATTGTTGCCAGATGCATTCTTGTATATAAACCCAATGGCTCTTGGTTTACCTTCATCCAAACCTGCTAATATAACTTTAAAGAATGCATTAGGAACACGGATTTTACGCTCTTCTCCAATATAACTTATATCGTTTTTATACAATATAGGGCCACAAGCAATATAAATAGTACCAGACTCTTCAACCCATCTTCTACAATCATCTTCCAACTCTTTCCAATCGCCTCTATTAAGATTATGATGTTGTGGACAAATGTTCGTCATATAAAAACTCTCTCTCATTGCTTGTTTGTCCCATTTGTTATCTGCTGCCGGACACATATGTCCTCTATCATATCCTGAATTACTATAATCACCTGTTTCTACAGCTATACCTCTTGGTATATCTGGATCCAGATAAAAATGTCCGGCTCTACTTTCTCTTTCTATTAATTTCGAAGAATTAAGTTCCCATGCTACCCAATTAGGTATATTAAGCTCAGGATTAAAAGATACAGTATAACCTAACCTATAATAAATATTCTCTGCCCTCTCAATAGTATTAATAGGAATCTCTAAATTTTGTGATTGTTGATAGCTATTCGAACAAGAAATTAGACTTGTACAAATAAAAATTAAAACAGAAAATATTAATCTCATAACGCAAGATGTAAAATAACGCATAAAAAAAATGATGAAGATATGTATTATTGTAACATACCTTCATCACCTATAATTAATTATTAGTTTTTCTTAGCACTTAATAGATGCCATAGTTCTCTAACCCAAAGGACAAGTGAAGATAAGACTACAATAATAAGCCAATCTATAATACCTGATACATTCAAAGTCCAATTAAGTGTGTGGAACATTGGCTCAACATTAAAGAACTCATAGAATACTTCTACTATGATAATTTGTCCAATAACAATAACACCAACTATCGTTTTGAATCCAGAGCTTAGCTTAAGTTTGAACAAGCTTTTTCCAGTTTCGAAGGAACGGGTATTAAACATATACCAGAAATGTGTCCACACAAATATTGAGAAAATCAGTGTCTGCTCATAAGGAGTTACGCTATTTGCTTCGCCCAACTGTAAAGTTAATAAGTCCATTAAACTAGTAACATCACTGTGCTGGAAAATATAAACGAATAATAGTGTCAACAGGAAGAAGAAACCACCAACACCAACAATATCGAAAGCCATAGGCTTATTGATGATAAAGGCCTGTCTTTCCCTTGGCTTATCATTCATAACCTCTGCTGAAGGAGGAAGTGAAGCCAATGCCATTGCGCCAAATGTATCCATAATCAAGTTCACCCACAACATTTGTGTAACAGTTAGTGGTGATTCAGCACCCATAAATGCTCCAACTAGAACAATAAAACAAGCTGCAACATTTACAGTTAACTGGAATAGTAAGAAACGTTGAATATTCTGATAAAGAGAGCGACCCCACATAACAGCCCTACCAATACTGCTAAATGAGTTATCAATAATAGTTATATCACTAGCTTCTTTAGCGACTGAAGTACCAGCACCCATAGACAAACCAACATGAGCGGCTTTCAAAGCAGGAGCGTCATTAGTACCATCTCCAGTAACTGATACAACCTGATTCTTCCTTTGCAGAGATTCAACCAAACGCTGTTTGTCCATTGGTCTCGCTCTGGCTATAATCTTAAGATCAAGAACTATATCATCTAATTCACTGTCGCTTAATTTAGCAAATTCAGGACCAGTTATAATATGCTTATCGCTGTCAGTATTTGACCAAAGTCCAATCTGTCTACCGATTTCAATAGCAGTACCAGTAGTATCTCCTGTTACTATTTTAACTTTAATACCGGCTTTCATACATTCTGTTACAGCAGCTGGAACATCTGTTCTAATAGGGTCAGAGATAGCTACAATACCTAAGAAATTAAGACCTGTAGCAACTACCTTTCCACTTTCGATATATTTATCATTATCATCCAGTATCTGATAAGCAAATCCCAATGTACGCATAGCTTTTTTCTGATAAGCCTGAAGCTGATTGTCAACTTCTGATTTACTTACATTAGCAGAAGAACTGTTACACATTCCGTAAACTATTTCAGGAGCACCCTTTACATACAGGATTTTCTTTCCATTAACTGAAGAGGTAACGACAGTAGCCATGTATTTTCTTTCTGTAGAGAATGGTATCTCAGATAAAGTATTAGCACTCTCTTTTAAAGTTACATGGTCTATTCCTTGTTTGTGTAACCATAATAGTAAGGCACCTTCAGTAGGATTTCCAACAACATTTGGTTCAGTTCCTGACAGGTCTAGTGATGCTGTTGAGTTAACAGCAATACCTTCAGCTATAAGTTTGCTTGCCTCGTCTTCTTTAAGCTGTTGTTTATCCAGATCATAAAATTTGGTTTCATAAACCTGCATTTTATTTTGTGTCAAAGTACCAGTTTTATCAGTACAAATAACGGTAATTGCACCCATTGTTTCACAAGCATGCATTTTACGAACCAGGTTATTTGTTTTCAGCATACTTCTCATAGAATAAGCAAGACTCAATGTTACTGCCATAGGCAACCCTTCTGGTACAGCTACAACAATAAGAGTTACAGCAATCATAAGGGTGTCCAATGTATGAGCCAAGAGTCCTGACAATTCTGCCTCAGGCAACAAATATTCATGTAAACCTAAAACAGCACCTATGAATATAACCGCAAAAGTTATAATAGTAGAAACACATGCAGTTTTTGACCAGTCTTCAAATTTCTTAATAACCAGGTAAAAGAAAAGAGCAGTTGGAATAATCAAACAGCATGCCAACAGATTCCATGAGAAATAATGAGCTATTCTACCAACAATGATTAATGTCGCAAAGCCATAACTTAAGTTTGTAATAAGTTCACTTAAACCATCCAATTGCTCATTCAGAGGAGTTTTAACACCTTTCCTTACACCCTGTTGAGCAGCTAGAAGTTTAATGTATTCCTTATTTTCTTCTTCCGTTAGTTCTTTCTCTTCCTTTATTTCATCATATTCTTCCAACTTTTCATCTATATCACTACCTGTCATTTTAGCGAATAGTTTTCCATTTTCAGTAGAATCGCCAACCTTATCTACTCTATATACACCGTGTCCTTCCATTACTCTTGTACCACGCAATACATAATTAGAAGGATAAGTAGCTTCAGAATCAAATTCAGATTCAATAGTAGTTTTGCTACAAACCGGCTCTCCAGTTAAGGTTGACTCATCCATATGGAGTGTAATTGATTCCAGCAGTTCTCCATCAGCAGGAACTTCATCACCAGTACTCAATAAAACAATATCCCCAACAACAATATCTTTTTTAGGAACTACCGTTACATTGCTATTTCTAATTACTTTTACCGGTTCGTCATTATTAACCTTGTTCAATAGGTTAAAAGCCTTGTTTGCCTTAAGCTCAAAATAGAATGCCAAACCTGTTGCCAACAGTATAGCTACAAAAATACCAGCTGGTTCAAAAAAGACTGTCAAACCTTCCCCAAGGCCAAAATATTCATAGCAAGCGATACCAATAGATAAGATACCGGCTATTATTAATATGACAATTAAAGGATCAGAGAATTTCTCTAGAAATTGTTTCCAAAGTGGATCCTTCTTAGGTGGCGTTAAAAGATTCACGCCATACTTAGCACGATTCTCAACAACTTGTTGGTCGTTTAAACCTTCGTAATGTTTTCTTTTTTCCATGTTTATTATGTATTAATTATTTTCATCATTATTAATTTCTTCCATAAAGCCCTCAAGTCCGCCTTCAAGCTGTTTACTTAAATCTTCCATTTGTTTTTTAAGATCTTTGACTGCACTTTTGGTTATCTTTGCTAGAATCTGGCCTTTAATTCTGCCTATCTCCTTTAGTTCTTCATCAGTATATTCATACTTAGATAACTCTTCCTCTATCTCATTAAATTCATCAGTTATATTGTTCCAATCTTCTTCAGAGAAATTTTCATTGTTATTATCTAACTTTTCCAACAATGAAGACAATTCATTAACAGGAGTTTGGGAAGTCTCACATGAAGTAAATACCAAAGGGAAAATGAAAAGAAATAGTTTAAAAATATTCATAGCTCAAATTATTTAAAAAACTCAGTTTCGTCGATTTTAATTGTATTGAAGTTATTATTTACAATACCATTTTGAATATTAATATTCAAAATATAATTAATAGTATGTTGAGAATTTTTCTTGCCAAAATCGAAGACATCTACGCTTTTTTCATAATAACAGTTTCGTGTAAACTTACCATGAGTCATACAATCTTCGACTTTTTCCATCCAATCATAACCATAGGCTATCTTAAGATAGTACTGGCCTTGTGGTATCTGATTTATTGTTATTGAAGAATTTTCGCTCACAAATATATATCGTATGCACCTGTCATTTGACAGGTCTATTATCTTCACAGCAATATCACAGCCCTCTCCCATATTAATATCAAAATAATTGTCCTGAAGGCCATATTTCGGTTTAATCCCATAGGAAGAAGGTAGTTCTCCATCCATACTGCTATTCGATTTTAAAAGCCAACCTTCATCTATGTATTTCTTTTGTATCTCGCTTAGAACAGGTGAAGTCTCAACCTTTTCTTTTTTATTATTTGCACATCCGCTAAAAAGTAGAAGAGCAAAACATAAAATAAATATAGTTTTAATTCTCATAGAACTTAAACCAAACCATTAATTAATGCAGCAATAACAATGACCAGACCAATTATCTTACACACCATCCTTAATGCTGCCTTGTTTTTCTTTTTCTTAAAATTATTTTCGAGAAGTATAGGTATTACAAACCATATACATAACCCTATTATAACTGATATAATCATATTTCAATGTTTACGAAATAAAGAAACCAATGAAGAACATCGGTTTCTTTATTTCAGTATTTACAGTTTTAATCAACTAAGCCATCACGATACATTTCGTTAACCTTGTTTTGGATAACAGTGTATTCGTCACCGAGCTTTTGTTTTCTCTCCAATCCATTGCCGTAAGTACCACGTATAACAGCAATAGCTTTCTGTTCGAGGCTACCATTTACAGGTATTGCAGATGATGTTTGAGTTTTTTTCTCTACTTTGACAACATCCGGCTTTGAACTTTGTTTAGAGTTGCTTTCTGATGAAGGCATCTCTGCTGTTGCTTTAGTAGGTTCTTCCTTTAATGTATTGTCTGTTTTCTCTACATTTGTTGAATCAACCTTTTCTTCTGTTTTGGCAGGCTGAATAGAATCAGCTTTAGCAGTAACAGGATTCTGAGCTACATTTGTTTGTACTGATGTCTCATTATCTTTACCCACAAAAACAAAGAACAATATAGCAGCCAAAACAACTATACCCAAAAAGACCCAAAGGTTACGCTTGTTACCACCTCCTGTTTTATTAACAGGTTCCTGCGGAGCTGTATTCTTTGGTTGTATATCTTGTTTTACATCAGAATCAGCTATCTTGGTCTTAAGAGTAACTTTTTTCTTTAGTTGTACCATATTAGCAATTTACAATTAATTCAAAGCCAGGAATTTTCTCATATGCAGTGCTTAAATCCATTACATTGCTTTCGTTCTTCAATGCATAAACTCCATCCTTATTCTTAATTGAACAAACGCAGTAAACATGGCCTTCCTCTTTAGAGTCTGCTAACACTTCCAGATAGTCACCTGAGTCACTTTGAAGTTCTACACGTCCACCTTCGTCAGCATAGGTAACATCTTCACCTTCAACGGCAGCGTTATAATTCACGATACAAACATAAGCTGTGTCGATTTCACTAAGACTGGCAATATTGATTTGTTCTGTTTCCTCACCACCTGGAGCCGGTTCTTTATTATCACCCATGTGAAGCATAAATGGGAATTTGCTTAAATCACCTAGGTCAGATTTCTTTCCTCTATATTCATTAGAGAAGACTCCACCGATTGAGCCGTCTTTTTTCTTAAAGAATAGGCATAAATCAAGGTCTGTATCAGAAGACCAAATAAGTTTTACTTTAAGTTTACCAGAGAAAGTGAAAGCAGCTTGTTCTTCTTTTCTACGAAGAGTAATTTTCTTTTTTAATGTTATTTCAGCCATAATTATAAAAATTAAAAGTTATTATTCGCATATTAGTGAGAACCCAGGTATTTTATCAAAAGCAGTACCCAAATCCATAACAACACCTTCATTTATAACAGAGTTAATACCCTCATTATTCTTGATACTACATACATGGTAAACATGTCCATCCTCGGTAGCATCAATCAGGACTTCCAGATAGTCACCTGAGTCACTTTGTATTTCTACTCTACCTGAATCCTGGGCAAAGTTTACCTCTTCTCCGTCTATAGCTTTACTGTAATTTAATACGCATACATGCGCTGTATCTATATCATTTAGACTGGCAATATTGATTTGCTCTGTAGATTCTCCCCCAGGTGCCGGTTCTGCTTCATCTCCCTTATGTAACATGAAAGGGAATTCAGACAAATTACCTAAATCAGATTTTTTCTGACGGAATGCTGAAGAGAATACGCCTCCGATTTGTCCATCTTTTCTTTTAAAGAAAATACACAAATCCAAGTCTGTTTTAGACTGCCACAACAATTTTACTTTTAGCAGTCCATCAAATGTAAATTCCGCTGGCTTTTCCTTACGACGCAGCGTAATTTTTCTTTTAAGCTGTACTTCTGCCATATGTTATTAGTTTAAAAAGTTAAAAATAATCCATTCTAACCCAATTCATTTTTTTTAATATCAGCTTTTAAAGAAATCATCTTTTGCAGATGGTTTCGTATGCTGTTTCTGTTTTGATTTCTCTAATTTAGAAGAATCAGAATCAAAGAAACTATCACCTGAAGATTCCTTTTTCTGACTATTCGTATTAGAAGGAACACTCTTGCTTTGACCTAAGCTGTTCCCTTTAGGACTATCGGAGCCAAAGAAGTCATCACCTGAAGATTCTTTTTTTTGCCTACTTGTCTTATAAGGAGTTTCCTTATTTTGGTCTAAGTTGTTTCCTTTAGGATTATCAGTGCCAAAGAAGTCATCAAAAGAAGAATCTTTAGAAGGTCTATCTATTTTTACTGGAGGTTTTCCATACTCTTCAGTATTATTTGGCATAGGAGAAGATATATGTTTCTTTCCACTAAGTTTATCCTCCCAGGCTTCTTCTGCATCAAAAATTTGTTTACGAAGATTCCTTATAATATCACTTCTGTCAGGATATTTCTCGTGTAATACCTTGATAATTTCTTTAGCTTCAGGCCATTGTCTATCAGCAATAAATGTTTTCACATTAGAAACCAAGCTCTCAAAATTCTTTTGATCTTGAATTAGCTTGAACTTGTCCTGTGCCTTTTCCAAATATCGTTTAATAGAATCATCAGATTTTATAGATAATGCTTTGTTGCATAGCTCTATAAGTTCTTCCCAATGTTCATTAAAACTTGCTTCATTTATCTTAATCTTTAACGATTCAAACAGCTCTATATCCTTAAGATATTTGTTCCGTCTTTCTTTAAGATAAACTATATGCTCATTCCATTTTCTAGGATTCTGAATATCCTTGTCAATGAGCTTATTGCATATTTCTATGGCTATGTCAAAGTTATCTTCTTTTTCGGCCTTAGTAAGTTCCTGTTCTAATAAGCCCAATTCTTCTTTATGCTTCTTCTGTATATTTTGGATTTTGGATATACGTTCCTCAATCTCTTTATTATTAGAATCAGCATGCTTAGCCTTATTCAGTTCTTCTAATGCTTCCTTATATAATTTCTGACCAATAAAGGTGTCAGCTCGTAAAAGAAACTCTTTAAGGCTTTCTGTTAATTTGATTTTTCTTTGTGATTCAGTAAGAATACGTTTTGCCTCAGAAGAATCAGGGCGTAATTCTAAAGCTGCCTCACTCTTTGAATAAGCATCCTGCCATCGCTGTGAGTTCAAGGCATCCTGAGCCATCCTGATGGTTTTATTATATTGCTCATTCTTGACCTTGATTTCGGATAGCTTTCTGTTTGCTTCATCCAACATTTTCTTTACTTCCTTATCATCAGGCTTTAAAGTAAGAGCAATGTTTAGAAGATCTATCATGCTGCTATAGTCGCCTTTCTTCTCATAAGATTCAGCGTCAACAATGGCGGCATTGAACTTTCTCTCATCTTCACGCATAGCAGCATTAGCAAGATCAATTTCTTCCTGCTTCTTAAGTGCAGCTTCTCTAGCTTTTCTATCTTCTTCTGCAATTTTAATCTGTTCTAATTGTTCATAAGAGAGATTTTCGATATTCTTTCTTAAACTATCAAATTGAGACAAGTCCATTTGACTGTAAATACCAACAATCTCAGGAATATCCTTATTCCCAAAAGCAACTATATTGTTCGGAGTTACAGGATAACGCTGTAATAACTCTTCCTTGAACATGCTATTCTTAAATGAATCACCTATGAAAATAATATGACTTATATCTGAGAATACAATATCAAGTTCTTTTACATATTGAACAATATTGTCAACTACATCATTGACTATTGTTTTGGTTCTTTCCTCAATAACATTCTTCAGAATAGTAGCATTCTGCTTATTATGTGGGGCTCTGGAGAAAGTTATATCGTTATATATAACAGGACGACCAAACTTGGTGTTGTCAAGTTGTAATAGCCATCTTTCCAGATTTTGGTTCAATCTGTTAATTTCCTCTTCCTCTTCCTCTTTTCTTAGGAATTTAGTTGAATTATTAATTTGCCAAACAATCTGTTCCAGTAATGCCCGGCCTCTCAAATCAGTTCCATAACCTCTTAGGAGTCCTTCATTTCCTTGTCTAACAAAAACATTATTACTTTGTTTGTAAACGACATATCGGAGATTCTCATTGCAAGCTGTAATAACGAGAATGCAATTTGAATCATTCAACAGGCCCTTTTTATTGGAAAGTTCTACAGCTAAGTGAGAGATTCTAGCAACACTCTCTTTGATAACAAAATTATTCTCTTCCAATATATCGAGAAAAACCTTCTGGGCGGCATACGAAACATCAACTGAAAAAGAGATGTAGGTATCTATTTTCTCATTTTCATTAAAGTCCCTAGTTAGGTGTTCAAGTATATCAGATGCCTTAAAGATTTCTTTCAAACTAACATCTTTTCCAAATCTTTTAAAGGTTTCATCTTCTTTTACGACTTTAGAGAATATATCACCATAGTAATGAAGCTCCTTATCCAGATAATGCTTCTGATAAGATTTACCATAAATAACTCTATCATTATTAATATCTTCATAAAAATAGAGCCAAATACGGTCTTCCCTATTAGGCAGATCTATACGACGAGGTATATTGTCGTAGCAGACTGCTGCGGCAATATACCATCTGTCTATATATAGTGATAATGTTTTCATTAACTAAACACTTTTTTTATTAATGTTTTCTCCAGGAAGCATGAGCCTTCTGCTATAATCAAAGGTTGATGATAAGCGAAAGAACCACCATTATTTACTTTTCGTTTGGCACTCTTATATTCGCTGTCCTGACAAATGAAAGCTCCTACCTTATTTGGAAGATCGGCGAAATCATTTCTGAGTTCAGCGTCCATAGTGCATAATTTAGTTTTTACACTTACGAAATTGATAAAGATATTGAAAAACTCTTCAAAACATTCCATGCTTGTGAAGTCAAAGTAATTCATATCATTATCGAAGTATTCACCGGACAATTCATCTGTAGGCAACAACTCTCTAGATGCACCCTGTGAATTTGTAAATCTTACACCTATCTCACCACAGATATCGCTATGATTATCTACGAATACTTTATTTAGATCCTGCATATCGCATAGACCTTTAGCAACCTCTGCTTTATTGTCAACCTTGATTTCGTCTCTGTATTTAACATCCAGTTCCCTATCAATTATACGTTTAACACCGGCATTGAGACATGATTTATAATATCCCATAGTGGTACTGTTACTAGCAGCATTACGGAGCCAGTGGAATAAGCGACCACCTTTACCAAACGATAGAATATCAATCCTAGTAATATTGTCAAGATTGTTATCCTTGATAGTCTTTCCAATAAGCATACCAGAATAGTAAAGCAACAATCCTGTTACATATGCAGGTAAAGTAAATACTACTTTTGCATTATCAGCTATAGAACTATAGAATTTATCGTAGTCTTCTTCTGTCTTCAGCTGATCAAATATACTATTGAGGTAATAAGGGGCCTTCTTCTTCTCCTTAATTATTTCCTGTATATTTGCTACAAAAACCTTTGTACTCTTTCCTTCATGGAAGTTCAATAAAGCACGTCTAAAGTCATCAGAATTTATAACAGTGTTAAAGAAAACACCGGCAGCAAGTCTCACAGAACTTTCTCTGAAAAGTGAAGCCTGATTACCTTTTTGCGGATTCTTAGCCAATAGAAGAATGTCGCTTGTAGAACCACCAACATCAATACCTAGGAACATATTATTATTGTTAAGACCGAAGTTGTTATTTGAAAGTGCATAACTACATACGGCTTCAGCTTCTGTGATATTCTCATCATTGATAGACGGTTTCCTACCCATAATAGGTGTCATACGAGACAATTCCTCAAATATTCGTCTTAATTCGTCAATGTCAGCCTCCATCATAGAACCTGGATAACTCCAATTTATTTGAGATGGTTTAATTTTATTCTGGTAAAGGAAGGCACATGTTTGTAACCAAATACTTTTTAAGAAAGCACGTTTCTTCAATAAACCTTTATCATCATTCAACCATTTCATGTTATAATGAAGATTACCAGCCTGTGTTTCTATAATAAATTCATCCATGTGATTGACCAAAATATTAGGACGATTTACAGGAACACCGCCTTGTATTTCTTCTGATATACCATTCTTAGTATAACGAGTATCATGTTCATGAAGCCATGACTTTAATTGACCATTATTGGATTCATAGTTAGTGAAGAATAGGAGTTCGTCATTCTGGGCAATTGAACGAGTATCCGTATTTTCTTTACCAACTATAACTGACCTATAATTCTTAAACTGAACCGGTTGGGCACCTCTATTTCCAGCGTTAAAGTAAACACAAGTGTTATTACTGCCAAAGTCAATACCTACAACAGCAGTATTTTGTACATCAACATTTGATAAATCCTTAACTACATCAGGTCTGAACATTAATATACCTGCGCCACAAGGTTTGCCAGCCTCTTTAACTTTAACGAGAACGCCAGCCATTGGCTTATCAGTGCTTATAATATCATATTTAATCAAATCTGTACCTTGACCATGAGGATATGTAACAAGTTGTTTAACATCAACCTGACGATCTTCTTCTGGTGCTATCTCATAATCCGAAGTTAAGAACTCACCTCTTATATTTCTTAGTATCTTACCTTCAGATTTAAAGAATGGTATAAAGTTCTCATTTACATCACTTGTAAACTCAGAATATAAATAGTATTTATTCCAGTTTTCACTGACAAAGTTAGGCCATAAAATAACTCTGCCATTAGAAGTCATCCATTGAATCTTGTATTCTCTCTTGTTAAGCGTAACAGGTTCACCGTCAATTTCAACTACCAAAGTTACAGCTAACTGACCAGCATCATTTATCTTGGCAGTAAGTTTAGTGTTTCCTGAAGTTGAAGAGTAACCCAATAAAGAAGACAGACTATTTTTAAAGATGTCAATGCCTTGCTCTGATAACGGCAGGGAAAAGTAAGAGCATGATCCATCACTTAAATCAGGAACTCTTAAGTAATACACTGGAGCCTGAGAAAGTTTTGTTAGCTCATTTTTATCTTCACACCATCCAACTACAAAATTATCCTTGCTTAAGAGGTTCTGTATATCACCTATAACCTGACAGTTACCGTCATCAAAATAAGTGAAGGTGAAATCCTGCTTCATGTAAACCGGTACATCACTCTTGAACAAATCTGCAAATGGAGCTGACAGATTACCGTATTGAGCAATAGGGCCCACTTGACGAAGCAAACCATTACCTTTAGCACTAAGTTCATTTTCCCACTGTCTGCTTACAGCCTTGAATCCTGTCAATTCTATCCTTAGATTGTTTCCTCTCTGAGAATTGATTTTAGTCTCAAAAGCCTGTTGGTTACGGTTCATGTTTTTAACAAACAGATAAACCTTTTGCACTTCTTCTGGAGTAAGATAATTCATCGGGTCCTCAAACTTTCCTTGACGATACCAATTAATATCTGAAGCATCATTACCCAAGTTACTATAATCAACACCTGTAAAACAACCGGTAAGAGGAGATGTACCACCAACAAGATGTTCTCTATAATAGATCAGTTGAATAAATGGTTGGGCATCCGGATTTCGAGCCAAGTCATCCTGGTTACTCCAAACATCCTTTTCATTGAACAGCATTCTACCAAAGGCAGAAGCTATATCATAATCTCCTCCTCTAACATCCATATAAACAGGATCAGAAAATCTAATTCTGTCAGGGTATAATGCTATTACAGCCATCAAGCCTTTCCATTCGGCATGAAGCATATTATAGAACTGTAATAGACCTTCTGTGTTTATATTTGGATCTGGTGCAGCTATGGTAGAAAAGGCAAACTTAAAAAGTTTGGCTCTTGCCCATGGAGTAGGTATACCAGAAATTAATGCACCTAGTTTTTCTGCAGAGATATCCTCTAACATTTTTCCTGTATGAATACCCTGTATATATGAAGGAGCATTATTGAAGTTGTTCCACTTACCAACTTCTCCTCCGTTCTTGTCTATTTGACTTTTTATTAGTAGAGCTTTTGACATAATGAATTAGAATTTATAAAGTGAAACAAGTGTGTTATATATTCTTTTATATAATTGTTCTCCACGATTGGTCATAGATGGCATTTCTTTTTGGTTTTCATCCTTAAATGCTCTTTTAAACTCGTTAAATTTAGAGCTAATTAATCCAACATCAAACTTATTATCTTTGCCTATACCAGTCGTTTTATATAAGTCCTTATTCCACTTGTATTTCATTAGTTCTTTTTTCTTCTGTGGTGCAAATAAAGCAGCATTCAGAATGAACTTATCATCACCACCTGCAGACCTATGAAGCTGACGTAACCAACCTTCATACAATGTGTCATCTTGATTAATAGAAAAATGGAACAATTTAAAATATTCTTTTACACCATCCTTGATTTGAGTGTTATCTATATCCAGGAAATTCACAATATCCTTTTGATGTCCTGATTTTACACTATTAACAAAATCATCCTCTCCATTGCAGAATAAAGAAAACACTGTTAGCATACCAAGTTTCTTAGCAAATTCCTGTTCCATTTCTTGGCCAACAAAATCTCTGAATTCCAATTTTCCACTGTCGTCAACAGCTCTATACAAATACTCTGTGTCATGGTTCTGCTTTCTTGTTCGTAAATCATCTTCAGGAACCTTAAGAAAATGAAGTGCAGCACAAGCGGCCATAAGCTCGATATAATGAGAATCATTACATTGGTTTGCACCACCAGTAATTGTTTCTGACTGTTCCTTTTTAGCCATAGGGTTCCAGTCCAAACCAGGAGTCCCCAACATGTAAAATTTTTGATATGTACTTTTTACAGTACTGTCATCATCATAAAACATCATTGCAACCTGAGAGTTTAATGCAAATTTATCACTGGTTGCAATAATTTTCTGATTAACCAATTCTGCTCCTGTAGGTGATTTAAAGTTAAAATAGGCAGTCAATAATGTAGACCCAAAATATGCATTATTGAGAATATTAACTGCTCCGTTACTCATTATCTCAGCAGCTTTTGATATAGCCTGAGGTATGATAGGAATCGAAGAAGCACCTGTTCCACCAAATACTGAACCAAGAATAAATACTCTAGCACCTCCATTTTGAGCTACTTGAATGAGTTTCTGCAAATATGTCTTTAATTCAGAATTTTTATTTGAACGGGCTGCTTCCAATATTGAATGATACATCATCATGGAGCCGAGATGGGTCTGTGCCCTATAACCGTGACGAAGATTAAATGTTTCTACGTTTTTAGTCAATACCAAATCCGCTATAGCTGTTTGCTCCGGATTATTGAACTTAGTATCCCCATAGTTAAATACAGACATGAAATCGCTCTTGACTTCATAATTAGGCGAAAATTCATAGTAATTGATATTGGCCGAAAAGAAAGTTTCGTTTAAAGCTGTACGAAGTGAAGCATCAGTTCCTTTTGCTTTAACATAGGCTTCCTTTACTTCTTTCAATCTGGCAAAATTACCATTATCTTTATCTGTATCAAGTGCTAAAAGATGTATGTCTGTATCATCAAACATACCCATAGCACATAAATGAATGAGGGATTCAATGCAACGCATTCCTGTACCACCAATCCCTAATACAAAATATTGTTGAGCCATAACTTACTTATTTATTCTTTCCCCTTACCTAAAATAGAACCAAATTTTGAATTTCTGAAGATAAACATTACCAGAATACCTAGAACAAAATAGATTCCAAGAAGAATCCCGATACATGTAATATTGGTTTCAACAAACATACTCTTGAAACCGGCATTAACGATCTGTCCCTTAACAACTAAATCATTATAAAGATAAAAACCTGCTGCAGAAACTATACCTATGACTATAAACCATATTCTTCTGGTTATATAAGATTTGTCCTGACCACCCTGGTATTTGATAATGAAAGAAATAATGAATGCGATCAACAAAGCTATTAACGCTGAGATAACTGCATAAATCATTGTACTGTTCTGTAAAGCCTCCAACTGAGGTAAAGTTGTTATTCTTGTTATCATAATAGAAAATTTAATGATTAATATTTATTGCTTTTTATGTAGATGGTATACAGATTTGCATTCTTCATCATATTCTGTATGTCCTTGTCAAATAATGCTTGTTTAACACTTTCAGAAACTGAGGTGTTCTGTTTGCCAGGTAAACCTATAGCATCAAAATTGAACATTTCTTCATAATTCTCAAATACGTTTTCAATACCAGATACATTAATATCTATCTTGGTGAAGTTAAACGGTTTGCATGATAAGAAAGTTGGGTTCCACATAGGAACATCAAAGTGTATGTTTATATTACCGTATTTGTTGAATTCTTCCTTGTCATATACAAATGCATTAACAGACTCAGTTAAACTGATAGAAGACAAATTCAAACCAGAAGGGGCTTCAGTTTCAGTGTAGAAGTTGTTATAGTCTGCATTTATATCGTAAACCTTAACTGATATATCAGAAATTCTAAAACCTCCATAACTGTTTCTATCGACCTTTAAGCCGGAGATAACAGGATTACCATATTGCAGTGGATCACCTGTTGTTTCATCTACAGCGCCCATAATATAACCCTCTATAGATTTCCAATCTACTGGCCAGTCTTGAATTTCATAAAGACCATAGTTTTTGTTTGATGCAGAAACAATTTCATTTACTTTACTTTTTCCATTTTCCGCCATAATTGTAGGATGACTTGCCGATAAATGGAACATTTCAACATCCGGATAATTTTCTAATTTAGTAGTTTCACATATTCTCTTATAGATATTACCTTCTAACCTGCTATCTGTAAACAAGAAATAGAATCTCTTCTTGTTATATTTCTGAGGTCCTTCTAAATATGGTTCTGCAAGTATATATATATCATGTCCTTTCTTAAGCCATTGTTTGAATGCATTGGCCATATATGGATCACTGATTCCGCCACCAGCTATATTCTTCTGGTAATACTCACCGTCAGTTAAAAGCACACCTTCAGAGTTGCCATTAACGATTAAATTAGCTGCTTGCTTTAAGTCGGCATAATTTACCTCTACTATATTGCTTAATGCTTGAAATACATTTATATTTTGTTCTTCGACAATCTTATCCCCTTTTATAGAATAATAGTGTTTTGTAGCAGCAACAAATGAAGGAACTAAACTTTGAAAGAATGGTGAATGTTGTCCCAAAGTAATGCAAGTAGAATAATCTACAAACAAAGACAGATCATTCTCATTAAGTTTTGATTCATTTCCTGTATATTGAAAATATTTATTGTGGAATTCACATAGATATTTGTCGTCTGGAGCACTTGTTGAACATGAATCACAACTAGTACATAATAAAAATAATCCTATGACTGGAATACATAGATTTAATGTTTTATAAAAAAAGTATTTCATATTTATTATTATTAAGTTTGTTGATACGCATAAAAATCATCACCTCTTGTTAAGAGAGAAGATTTATATCCTAATTGTACTGTCTTTTAATAGATTATGCGATTAGAATCTTTATTTTTCCTAAACATTACCAATTTTCTAAATGATTGAGTGTGAAGAAAAAACATTTTAATATGGTCTATTTATCTATTTTGCTTATATTTGCAATGTTTTATCTCTCTCTTAACAAGAAATGACAACTTTTCCTAAACAGTTGTAGTATTATAGCTCTCTCAAAATACTGAAATTAGCCTTGTCCACTACGGAGTTATCCAATGAAGCCAGATAAATTTGCGTAGTCATTTCCGAATCATGTCCCATCCCCTCGCTGATGACGGAAATCGGAACATTCTTGCTTTTGGCTGCGCTTGCCCATGAATGGCGGGCACAGTACATGCTCAGAGCAACGGATATATCGGCCAGTCCGGCTATTTCTTTCAGTTTCCGGTTTATTACGGACATCACATTCCTGTACTGCTTGTTCGTATCTTCAAAAGGATATTTCAATATTGGCAGAAGATAGGGACTGAGACTGTTTTCCGGATACTTGCCGACAATATCCTGCATACATTTTTCCCACCTGATAACCAGCTGCTGCCCGGTCTTTCGTCTGCGATACGATAAGAAGCCGTTCTGAAGATCTTTCTTTTTCAGGTGAGCCATATCTATGAACGACATGCCACGGGTATAGAAGCTGAACAGGAACATGTCCCTTGCAAATTCCAGATTAGGCTGCAAAGACAGATCCAGGTTCTTCATGCGCTTGATGGCGGATAAGGGAACGGCACGCTTGACGGTCTTGTCCACTCCCGTATAGACATGCCTGAAAGGATTGCGCTGTTCCACCAGTTCCTTTTCCAGGGCACGGTTATATACCGCCCTCAGAATACGCATATAGAATGAACTGGTATTCCGTACGACACCTTTCCCATGAAGATAGGCTTCATAAAGCTGCATCAAATCCGAATCAATTTCAGACAGCAGAATATCCCGGTCCTGCCTGAACTGCATGAAACTTTTCAGGGTGCAGGAATAGTTCTCGGCCGTGCGTATCTTGCCCATCTGTCTGAGATGGGCGATGACACCCTGCATGAAGTTGAAGAATGACTGTTCATCCGTTCCGTTCTGAAAGGAACCAATAATCTCATCCGCCGTAAATGTACTTTTCTGATTTCCCAATTTACGAATGGTCATTTCAAACCGCTTCAGATCCCATTTCATACGTTCCTGCAAGGAGAGAAGCAGATTGCTTCGCTCTGAATTACCGATGATGATATTGTTTTCAGCATCATTCCATTCATCTGCAAATATCCGGTAATCCGTCTTTAACTGACGGATTACACGGTTCTGGATAATCTGATAATAGACGGTACCTTCCTTTCCCTCTATGACGGAAGGTCTGAATTTTGCTTTTACACTGGCCATAGGCTATTTTTTAGATTCGATCCCGATAGACTTGCTTTTGATGGACTTCGCCTTGCTGTCCAACTCCTTTGCGGCCTGCTCTTTCAGGCGTACCTGCTCGGTAAGGGCAGCCTGCTTCCGGACAGCATCCTCGTATACCTCCACGTCCTCGCGTATCTGTTCAATCCCGGCATTGTCACGGTTCAGTTCAAAAATGTTTTCCAATTCTGATATTTCATTCGGAGTGGCTTCACCTTTCATCTTGATATAGCGGTATTTCAAATCGTTATCCATACGGTCATTATCAGGTCGCTTTTTGATGTAGAAAGCCACAGATACAACTATCGAGTACGTTACCAGTATGATCAGGGTCCAGAATATATAAGGTGTATCTATGCTGACGCTGTGTCTGTGACAGACAACATCTAGTTCTTCCATCCTGTTTCTGACGGATGTGGAAAGCGATTCCATCTTCTCCGATATATGCAGGATGGTGTCTTTCTCTGTTTGGGCGAACCGTACCAGAAACTCATTCAGACTCTTGTGGTATGCCTGCTGTTCGCTTTTCAATACAGACAGGGTTTCCATGAACTTGTCCGGCATGGAGTTTCTTTTCAGCAGATTGGTGGTATCTCCCTTGATCATGACAAGAGCCTCCAGCACACGTTTGAAGCCTGTCTTTAAGGCATTCAGTTCCTGTATGACCTCTTGCAGTGCGACCTCTCTTGCTCTGCTGTCCGCTTCGGCATCACCGCCCGCCGATTGAGGCATGGACAGCCCGTTTATCTTGTTTTCGATTCTCTCTAGGCATCCGTAGATGCTTTCCATAAACTCTTCCTGTTTCATAAATTCATTGATTTTAACGTTTTACACTTTAATGATTGATTGTTTGGGGCAGACTTATAATCCAAGCCCTTTCCGTTTCTTTTTCTTCTTGCGCTTGCGCAGCAGTTCGTCATACGGGATCTGTTCTTCCGGAACAGACTCGCCAAAAGAAGAAAACAACCCCAGTCCGTTGCTTTCAATAAATGCCATATTGGATGGTTCCTGTTCCTTCCGGTTGCGGTTTGACGGAGCTTGATTTTGCTTTTTAACCTCTAAATCCACTCCGGTATCCGGACTGTTTCCGCCTAGAATGGCATTCAGTTTGGCAAAGCTGAACTCCCTGCTGGTTTGCGAGCCTTTGAAGGTCAGGCCGTCTTTGGTAAGGCGTATGCCTTGAATGTCACCGGCGGATTTCATTTTGCCGCCTCTTCCGACAAATTCCAGTTTTATACCCTGCAAGGCCAGACCGACCACAAGTTCTTTCCATGTCTTGGTGCGTTTCAACGCTTGCTTCACTGCATGATGAATCTCGTATTTGACGCGCTCCGAATCATGCAGTTTCGTCACATTGGTTTTGCCTTTATCCTCGTCAGCCCGTACTTGTCTTTAAGTCTCTTGGTGGCAATCTCGTTACGCTTGTAATCGCCCTGTGAGGAGATTACTTTGCCGTCATAACCGATGCGGTTATAGACCAGATGGCAATGCGGATTGTCGGTATGGTGATGCCTTACCAGTATGAACTGGGTATTCCTGATACCCATCAGCTCCATGTATTCCATTGCTATTTTAGCCATGAATTCATTGCTCAATACCGGCTTGTCTTCCAGTTTGAAGCTTAACGCGATGTGTCCGACGGGCTGTTTTATCTTCGGATTAAGCAGGCATTGGCAGTTGAAACAGTCCGCTATTTCACGGTTATTGCCCAGCAATACGCCATCGGAACCGATGATCTCGGCATTGTCCTTTCCCATCACGTAGCGGATGCAGCCGCCAAAGGATTTGCCTTTCTTGATTTTGCCTATCATGTATTCCTCCTTTCCATTTTTTTATATTCGTTCATGATCACTTTCAGCTTTTCGAGCAGTTCCATGACGGCATTCCTTGTCCGGTAGAACCCTGTCTGGTGGGACAGCCTGGCAAGCTGGTTCAGGTTGTTCGCCATTCCCACAAGATTGCGTATGACGGCTGCTTCCTCCGTCGAATGCCTGGCCACAATCCTTGCTTCGAATGCGGCTTCCCGGATGAACTCCGCCAATGTGCGGTTCGCCTGTCTGCTGCGGTGCAGCAACCGCTCGTAATCAATCCTGGAGAACTTTACCGTTACGGATTTGGAGAGCTTGCGGATACTGCTTGCTTTCGGTCTGCCTCTGGGTCTGGTTTTATCCTTGTCACTCATATTACTTGGTTTACTGTGATTGGTCATTTTACTGTGATGATACGTCCTGCAATCTGCGACCGTTGGGAGCGGATTGCCTCCGCGACTCCGGGAGTGGAGCGAGGTTTTCGGGATGCCCGAAAGATAACCTCGCTAACTCCCGAAACTGATGTTCCGTCCGTTGACCGCCTCTGGCGGGTTCTGAATGCAGGAATGCTATCATTCCATGATGCGGATGGATTTTGCACTGGGTGTCTTTTACAGTTTGCGCCACCGCTCGAAGTCTTCCGAATAGATTTCAAGATGCTGCCGGGCGATATTTTCCAGCAGTCCGGACACGCTCATTCTGCGGCTTCCGAGCTTGCGGACATACTCGTCCAGCCTGTCCCTTACCTCGCAGCTCACGAATACGGGCTTGCGGTCTTCTATTCTGGGAACCTGCAGGAATGTGCTGCGGTACTCTTCCAGTGACAGCCTGCGTTGCCTGCCGCTAATCCGGCACTTGGATGCAGGAGCGGAACCGTCTTTCTCTGCCGGCTCCTGGATCCCGGATTGTTCCGTGGCTGTCGGCAGGATTTCATTCCCGGCATGGTCAGTAACCTCTTCTGCACTTTCAGGGTTTTCACACTCAGGAAGGAGCTGTGACATTTCCATACCTGTCATAGCTTCCCACCGCTCTTTGTCAAAGCTTTTTCTTGTAGCCATAATCTTTGAAGTTTAATAAGTCAATACAGTGGTCTTGGTATGTACCTTGACCGGTTATCGGCAGCAAAGAAAATGTGTATAGTGCACTGTGTCAAGCAAATGGAGTGAGTGTGGCAATTATGACCGGTTCTGCATTATATGCACCGGACAAACGGTGGCGACTGCTGTGATTTTCCACACCCGCACGGGCGTCCATGGAATCGGACAATGATTTCATGGCAGTATGGAGACTGAATCCAACGGACACTTTACCGGATATAGGATAACCCGTTGCAATCGTACCGGTATACTTGCTGCAGTCAGTTCAGGCAGTAATAATCATATGGCGGCTTTGCTCAGTCGGGTCATACTGTCCACCGGCCATGCAACATGATGACAGATGATGAAACAGACCGTCAGCCGTTTGCAAATCCATTGCTGTGTGATTATTACTGCTTTAATTTGTACCGGGAACAGGAAAGACAGGCCGGTGGCTTGCTGCAGCCATGCCACTTGTTCCCTCCTGTCAGATGTATCGGATAAGGCAGTAAGCCGGCTTTGCCTTGGCGGTACAAGATGGAAACAGTATCAAATGGAAGTAAACAATGAGATTATGGAAATAGTAAGTTTTGAAAAAAGAACCTTTGAGGAGATGGCTGCCAAGTTGGATTACTTCGTGCAGCGGATGGATGACCTCTGCCGACAGCACGGGGAGAAGAAGGCAGAACGATGGATGGACAGTCATGCCGTCTGCCGGAAACTGCGTATCAGCCCGAGGACATTGCAGACCCTCCGTGACAACGGCACACTCGCCTTTACCAAGATTGGCAACCGCACCTACTACCGTCAGGAAGACGTGGAACGGGTCATTGTGGATGTGGAAGAGAGACGGAAAGAGGCGAAATGGAAAGGCAAAAGCATTTAGCAGTTGAAGTATCAATTAAAGACAAACCGTATGAGTAGTGAAATCAGAGAAAAAGACCATGAGTGGGTATGTAAATTTCACTCGAATTTCGACAGGCTTCTGGCTTCGTTCGAAAAGTTGTTCAGCCAACGCCGACCTCCCGTATATGGCGATGAGCTGCTGACTGACAAGGAGGTGTCGCACCTGCTTAAAGTGAGCCGCAGGACATTGCAGGATTACCGAAGCAACGGCATACTGCCCTATATTCAGGTGGGCGGCAAGATTCTGTACAGGGCTTCCGACATAGAACGTACCCTGATGGACGGCTATAGGGAGGCGTACCGTTCAAGAAAATGAAAATCCATCCCGTTCCTTCTGCCTGCGGCCGCATGAAAAAAGGGACACCCGGAGGTCGGTTCTTCTTCTTCCTTCCTTCGGATGCCCCTTGCTTTTTCTTTCAGGTGTCGGGCTTATTTCGTACCTGTGGTCCTTACACTTCCCCCTTTCGGTATCGGGTTGTCGAGTATTATCCGGTAGCACAGCCTGCCGTCCACATTCACCGGCTCTTTCGCCACCATGAAACCGGCGCATTTCTCGACCTTTGCCGCATCGAGTATCATGCCGGCGATGAAGCTGTTCGAGAAGCGGGCGCAACGCGGGTCGTTCCAGATCGTGAAGCCGTTCTCGTCATCCGAGACGAACATGTACCAGTCCTTGGGCCTGTCTTCGTCCCTTGCGATACACAGCCTGTTTCCTGCGTGCAGGCTCAGTTCCCTGCTCAGTATCCGGCTCAAATACATGCTTCCGTCACGGCATACCGTGATGATCCGTTTGCCCTTGTAGGTCAGTGCCGGATGGGAATTGCTCTTGTCATAAACTGTCAGTTTCATAATCATCGATATTTTTTCGTTATACATTGTTTTCCTTTATTCGTGTCATGCCGCCTCTCCGGCCATGATCAGCCTTCTTCTGGCGATGAACTTCCGGTTTGCCCGGACGGATTCCATCATCGCCTGTGCCCTGCGTGTCACCACCGAGGTCTTCTCGCCCATGTGTTTCGCTATGGTTCGGAACGAGCTTCCGGTCTCGTAGAACCGCAGCATGAATATCCTGTAATCCTCGTAGGAGAAATGCCGCCTGAGGAACTTCTGTATGTCCCTTACCAGCCTGTCGCATCCGGTCAGCATCTCTTCCCGTTCTTCTGTCTCTTCCGCGCAGTCCGTCTCGCCCAGTCTTGCGAAATACTCGTCTCCGGGACTGTCGTAACGGCTTTCATCCCTTGCGCCCGACTGTAGGATTCTCCGGTAGCATCCGAAGAAATAGGATTCCAACTCCTCGATCCCGCCACTTGCGAACATGACCTGCTTCCTGACTGCCAGATACGCATCATGGAACGCATCTTCGTCGATTGTTCCATAAATGGAGAGTCTCTCTTTCAGTCTCGCGTATGAACGGTCAAACCATCTGTTAAATTCTTTCACGTCTTTTGTTGCCATATCCTTTTGCTTTTATCTGTTAGACATCCGGCCCGTGGTGCGGGCACTCTTGTTTCTTAGAATGCCTTACAGCCGTTCTCCCACCGGAAAAGCGTCAAGGCTCGGCAGGAAAAAATACCGGAGCGCAGAGCGCGAGGATGATTTTTTCCCCGCCGACCCGCAGGGCCCGGCCTTGCGCTCCGGTGGGGAACGGCTACCTTTGCTTCAAAGAAATGAGTGTGTCCTTTTCTGCTTTTTACCGCCAATTATCCTCTTGCGGTGAAAAGGAATGTCTGACGGTGACACGTGTCGTCCGGTTTGCGGACTGTTCCCGTTTTTTTGTTTCCTTCGCACAGGAAACGGTAGGGACAGCTTGATTCCGCCGTTTCGTTTTGCATGAAAAATCAATGTCAAACGAACAAAATTACAGGAATATGGAAGTAGTGGTCATAGACAAGGCGACTTTCGAGAGGATGCTTTCGGGATTCGAGATTTTCGCGGAAAAGGTGGAACGGCTCTGCCGGGAACAGGAAGACTTGGGAAAAAAGGAGTGGCTTGACAGCGATGACGTGTGCAGGCTGCTCTGCATCAGTCCGAGAACCTTGCAGACGATGCGGGAGAACGGAACGCTGGCTTACACCAAAATAAGCCACAAGGTATATTACAGACCGGAGGACGTGAAGGCCGTCTTTCCCGTGGCGGAAATGAAACGGTGTATAACAGCCGGCAAGGAAAGAATATGCAATGTGACCAGCAAACCAACAAGCCAACCAACCAACAAACCAACCAACAAACAGATATCTGACTTATGAATGACAATGGCAATATCCGGCTGCTGACACTGGAAAACGACATGCGCGTGAGAGCCTTCCTCTCGTCGCTGGAAGAACTATCGGAAAAGGTGGAGAAAATACGTGAAAACAACAAGCCGTCCCTGGACGGGGAACGCTATTATACCGACAAGGAACTGGCCGTCAGACTGAAGGTCAGTCGCAGGAGCCTTCAGAATTACCGCAACAACGGTATACTGCCCTATATCCAGATAGGCGGCAGGATCCTGTACAGGGCTTCCGACATTGAACGTACGTTGATGGACGGGTACAAGGAGGCGTACCGCTTGAAACGGGATATGTGATTGACTGACCGGTAAAGTTGCTTTTGATCCGCAAAACTCCCTTTCGGGCATATAAAATGAGGATAAGCAACTTTCATCAATGGCTTTAATAGTAACACTTAAAAACCAGGTGAGTTCAAAATACAGCTTCGGGAAGTTCCTACCACAAAAAAAATAAAGGTGTCACACTTTCTGAGACAGGTACCCTATAACTTTGTGAGGCAAACTTTAAAAGCTCGATTATGACAATACAGGAAATACTCAATTCCTCTCTGATTAAAGAAGTTGAAGAGGAAATTATTGACCTTCAATGGAAAATTGAACATCGGTGTGGCAGCTACGAATCTCAAAAAGAATTTATTAGACGACTGTTGGAAATACGTAAACGACTGCTTAATCATGAATTTGTAATGGACGAACATTACCGACAGCTACTGGAAGAGTTCAATGCCGCCATGCGTGAGCAATTGAAAATAATGCGTCTCGAAACGATCAAGGCGTATTCGGCAGTAATAGAAATCGGTATCAGTGGTAAAATTGAAGCTGTAGGCAAATGCTTTATGGGATATGGGTATTCAAGAATCCACCCGATTCAGACTGTTAGAGCCAAGAAAATATGGGAGGTCTTGAGTGGGGCTCTTGATGAGTACGACCCACTCTATGAGGATGGTGTTATCTCTAATGGCTGGCATTACCAAGGAGGAGAACCGGAAACAGAGAACATGATGCTATATCTCAGTGAGAAAAGGGATAATTGGAATGAAGGTCTTGACTGCAACCAGACCAGGAATATGAACATTATTCATGCCGTACATAATCTATATGACCATACAGCATTTTCCATCTTTGATTTATTATGGGTACGCGACTTCAATATGGAAATTCATGTAGAAGTAGATTACAGTACCTATAAAACAGATGGCAAATAACCACATTGATTGGTAGATTTATGATTATTAAAGACTAAGCAATATGACATTAAGTGAATTACTACACAAGGTTACATTTGAGGAACTTATTCCTTTCATGTTTCTTTTTGAAGATTATGACTGGAATCTGGCATCTTATAAAATGCACTATGACTATTTATGTCATTTATCCGAGATAAAGACAGAACCCAAGAACAAGTCTATAAACACTCTTCTTTCAAGAAAAGAAAAACTTAAGAGGCCCTTTGAACCTTGTTCCTTTGATGTGAATGGATGGAGGATTGCTTTAGCGAAGGAACTTGCCACAGAAGTAACAGTGAACAATTCATTAGCTGAAACCGCTGCCGGTTGTCTTTGGAATACGCTACATCATTATGGTTTCAGTGAATATCAGAATACTGAACTTGAGCAACTGTTTAACCGCAATCTTGAGAGAAATGCCTGCCGTTATCGAAAGATGTACCAGAAATATATCCCTTCAAAGAAGGCTATATTATCTGTCAAAAGTTTCCACCAAACAATAAGACGGGTAATGAAAGAATATCGCAAGTTCATTCCGTTGAAAGAGGAAGACCGGGTATATTCATCCCATAATAAAAGTCGGGATTGGAGATATTGGAAACGTTGGGAAATAAAGCGGGAATACAACAAACACATTTGCGAGGCAGGAGCTTTTATAGAGGACTTGCAGAATCGTGGGCAGAACATTGTCGTACCTCCTGACCTTGATTATTTAAGCGTTTTATTCAAAGCAAACCATTGTTTGATTAAAAGATGGCGGTCATATGCTTATGATACAACAAATCGTTACGGTTATTTTCGTGACTTGATAGAAAATTACAATCTTCTTTTCTGGATAAGACATCCGAACAGTATTCTATGTGTCAGCTCTTCTATGGACTATCCACTAACTGTAGAGGAAATGGATTTGGTGCGTTTGATTGTTGGTAATCGAAACGGCGAAAACGTATTCTGCGTTAAAACTGATAACAGCCTTGGCGAAGAATTTCGTATTGACGCTGCATTTTATACTGTTTAGAAAGAAAGCGGACTTTATTTTACCCAATAATATGATAAATCACTATTTTTGCCGTAGATATACTAAATCAATAGATATGAGCCATATAGAGGACATCAAAACATTACTATCCAATATCAATCCTATATATGCTAAGGCGAAACAGGCAGATGAGGAGAAAAGAAAACGAGGCGAATATTTCAATGTATTCAATACGCTTGGACTATGGTCTGAAGAAGTACGCTTGCATTCTTCTTTTTTGGCAGAATTGCTTAATCCCAATGGCAATCATGGCATGGGAAATGCTTTTCTCCGCCAATTCCTGCAACTTGTCATAAAGGAACAGCCGGATTACATTCAATCTGATAAAGTCAATCAGAATATTGTAGAACGTTTCATCGGTCAAGTAACAGAAAATGAAGGAGGAAGATTGGACATCATTATCGAAGACGGAAATCATGCAGTAATTATAGAAAACAAAATTTATGCGGGAGACCAAGCATGTCAACTCTTGAGATACGACAATTATGGCAAAAAGCATTTTCCTGTTCCTGGAGATTACCATTTGATCTATCTGACTTTAGACGGACACGAAGCAAACGATAGCTCTACTGGCAATCTTTCTTTGGATTATATTCGTATATCATATAGTAAGGATATACTGGACTGGCTACATCAATGTGTTCAGTTGGCATATGACAAGCCATTGGTACGCGAAACCACCAAGCAATATATTCATCTTATCAAACAATTGACAAATCAAGATATGGAAAAAGAAGGGAAAAAAGCCATTGCTGAATTAGCAATAGATAATATAGAGGCTACATCTGCTTTTATGGAAGCTCGGTCTGAAATCAGCAAAATATTACGGGAAAGATTTATTTTTAGGAAACTGCAAGATTTTGCGACAGCCAAACATTTGGAGCTAAAAATAGTTCGAGATGTTGAAGACCCTTATATGGAGTTCTCAAGGGCAGGTTGGAATGGCTGCATCTCTATAGCATCTGAAAATAAAAGAGGAGAAAACCATAATTGGAAAAATATGTTTGTAGGAATAAGTCTGGGTAAAGAACAACCTAATACGAATGAAAAACTTAGTTGTTTTAAAGAAAATCCAAATACCTGGTGGCCATACGGTTGGGAATGGCTACCATGGACAGACTGGCATTCTACTGCAAACTATCTTGCCTTGAAGCAGAAAGTGGCTGATTGGATTATGGATAAAGTAGAAAACATACTGCAAGAGATAGACGAGAAGCATATCCAACTATAGTTGAATCCATGACTACATTTAGAGAAATACATTTGGGTGACAAATGCTCTATACAAGGCCGGAGATAAAGGGCTTACCCTGAAAGAACTCAACGAAAAGTGGGTTCGTGACACGTCCATCAGTAATGGTAAACCTCTGCCGAGACAAACTTTCGATCGGTGGAAAGGAAGCATTCTAATGGCTTTTGGAATCATTATTGACTGTCGCCCGCAAAATGGCTACCGATACTACATATCCAATCCGGAAGCCCTTCGGCAAGGTGAATTGTGTCGGTGGCTGCTTGATGCATATACTACAGTCAATGCATTATCACAAAATACTATCTTAAAAGACAGAATTTTGGTAGAAGAGATACCTTCTGGTCGTGACTTCCTCACGGGAATCATAAAAGCCATGAGGGAAAGTAGGATAATAAACATTACTCACAAGAATTTCCAATACTCCAATCCTTTTACTTTTCCGGTAGCTCCATATTGCCTGAAGATGTTTCAAAAAAGATGGTATTTGCTTGCCCAAAGTGTTAATGATGAAAGTATTCGTCTCTATGGACTCGACCGTATAGTCGATATAAAAGAAACTGATGAAAGGTTTGTGCTGCCGAAGGGTTTCGATGCAAAGTCTTATTTTTCTTCTTTTTTCGGAGTGGTGTTGGATACTGATATACAGATTCAACGTATCGTCATTCGTGCAGACAAATACCATCAACATTATCTTCGCACTTTGCCTCTTCATGAATCACAAAGAGAAATTTTCACTTGTGCTGATTATGCGGACTTTGAACTTATACTTCGTCCTACATATGATTTCTGCATGGAACTCCTAAAAGTGGGGAACATGATTGAAATAATAGAACCAAAATCCTTACGTCATGAAATGTACACTTGGACTAAAGATTTGTGGAAAATATATGATAAGGATTAAAGAAGATATGAATGTGAGTAACATATTCAGAGAGAGCTGCTGATGCATTTCACAACACCAGTACACCTACATAAAAATTTAGAAATAAGTTAAGTACATGACAAAAGATTGAACACGAATGAAGGCAGAGGCAGTTCAGCCGGACAAGGGCGGATATTGGCAGGTGGTCGAAAAAAAGGATTGATTTTTTGGAGGGAGCGCAGTTTGCCGCCTGCCTTTTTCATTGTGTTTCAAAAAAATGCCCTCCTATAGAAAATCAGAACAGCATACGGACCGGTAGTTTCCTACTGTCTGTATGCTGTTTCTTTTTTTGTTGCATCGACTTTTCCGTCGGTCGCTTGTTTCCGCTGCCGTCAGCCTTCCTTGTACAGACGTGAAAGGGGAAAGGTTTTCGGGCTGAATACGCTTTGCCTGCAAAGGAAGATTCTGCCCGAAACGGCACGGCCGCCCGACCTTTTCACTTTCAATGAAGTCTGTACTAACTTCATGGACGGCGAGGAAGCAGGCGGCTGCGAAATGGTTATTGGCTGTCAGAGCCGGAATGTGTGCGGCTTTGGCTTCTCTTTTCCATCAGTCTGTCCATTTCCCTTGAAATTTTTTCTTCCGTTATCCTGGCATACCCCTGTGTGGTGGAAATGTTCGAGTGCCCCATCATCTTGGCTATGCTCTCGATGGATACGCTCTCTGAAATGAGCAGGACCCCGAACCCGTGCCGGGCTTGATGGTACGAAAGGTCATCGTGCCTGCCCAGGATCACGCCGATTTCCCGTATCTCGTGCCAGATGGAATCCCGGCTCGGCAACGGGAATACGGGACTGTGCATGTCGGTGGTATTGTACAGGGCGAGTATCTGCTCGGCTATCGGGTGCAGGGGGATGAACGCTTCCATCCCGGTCTTCTTCCGGCTGATGCGGATGAACCGCCGCCCCTCCGCCGTCGTCCCGATATGACACGGATGGAGCTGCTTGATGTCGGCATAGGCAAGCCCGGTGAAATAGGAGAAGATGAATGCACGCCTGCCCAGTTCCGCACGTCCTTCATTCAGGGGCATGGCCAGTATCCTTTTCATCTCTTCACGGGTGACGTACTTGTGCTTGGGTGCGGTTTTCTTCTCATATTCGACATTCTCCACCGGATTGGTGCGCAGGATTTCGTTGTCCACGGCAAGATACAAGAGGCGGTTCAGCCAGCAGAGGCAGCGGTTGGTCTGCGAGGTGCTGAAATTCTTGTTCCTGATAAGGAATGCCTTGTAATTCTTGCCGAAGTCTTCCGTTATTTCTTCAAAGGCGATGTCCTTCTTACCCAGTGAAACAAGGTAGTCCGTCAGGTACTTCTGGAAATACTGGGATTGCCGGTAGGTGGAGGTGGAATTGATCTCCCTGCTACGTATCCTGAGACGTTCACGCTCTATCTCGCCCATCCGGAGCAGGTGTGTCGGAACGACGAACTGCCTTGTCACCCGGTTCTTGATAATCTCCGCACTGACGACACCCTGTGTCCTCAGAATTTCTTCGTAAGTCTGTTCGATATACTTCCGGTATTCCTGCAATCTGGTATTTTCCCTTACCGTGCGTATGGTTCCGGTTCTGGCGTTCCAGTCTTCCGGCTTGCAGCATATCCCAGTGGTGATGGCGGTGTTCCTGCCGTCTATGGTGATGCGGCACATGACCGCCGTGGTTCCGTCAGCCTTTATCTTGCCGCGGTTGATATAGAATAGTATGGAAAAGGTACTTCTCATGATTCTCATTGTTTATGGGTTATAGAACAAGTTTCAAATCTCCGGTGGCTTCGATAAGCTTATCCATGTCCTCGAAGAGCTTTTTCGGGGTGACGCGGGCATAGACCTGGGTCGTCTGTATGTTGCTATGCCCCAGCATGCTGCTGATGGTCTCTATCGGAACGCCCGCTTCAAGGGTGACGAGCGAGGCGAACGAGTGGCGTCCGACATGGTAGCACAGGTTCTCCTTTATCCCTGCCAGTACGGCCAGTGCCTTCATGTGGTTTCTCATGCTCGGATAGTGGATCATCGGGAACAGCGTGTCCCTGCTGTCATCATGATATTTCTCTATCAGGGCGACGGCTTCCGGCAGCAGCTTCACGCTTGCACGGAGCTCGTTCTTTTTCCGGCGGTATTTCAGCCATAGCTTGCCGTCCTCGCCGGTGTACAGGTTTTCCCGGGTGACGGTCACGGCATCGCTGTAGGCGACCCCGGTATAGCAGGCGAAGAGGAACAGGTCCCTTGCCAGACGGTGCGTCGTGCGGTGTGGGGCTATCTCCACGTCACGGATTTTCTCGAAGCTTTCACGGCACAGTGCCTTGGGGGGCTTGACGGTCTGTTTCGGAAGGACATAGTGCTGGAACATGAACCGTTCAGAGTGTCCTTCTTGATAAGCCCTTTTGCACGTTTTCTTGAGAATTGCCAGGTAATGCCGTACGGTGTCCACGGCATACCCTTTCTCGTCAAGGATGAAATTCTCATAGTCGTGGATGAACTGTTCCGTAAGCTGCCCGAAGGCCAGGTCTTTCGTCTTGAATTTGGTTTCAATGAACTCGCGCATGGTACGGCAGGTAAAGTCGTATGCCGGATAGGTACCTTTTGCCCGGTCTATCCCGATACGGCTCTTCACCTCATCCCTGAGGGCATCCAGCATTTTCATCAGGGTCATCTGCGTCTTCATGCTGCCCTGGAAGGCATCCTTGACGGAAGCGGCGTCAAATTCCCCCTTGCGTTCCAGAAGGGAATCGAAGGCGGCATTGATGTCAAGCAGCAGCTTGTCGATTTTCGCATTTGTTTCCACCGCCTCCCTGCTCTTGCCGTTCAGCCGGCTTTCACGGGGATTCCACAGCCCGGGAGTGCAGGAAAGCTTGCAGCTGAACTGCGCCATTGTCCGGTTCACGGTGATGCGCCCCATTATCGGGGCTTTGCCCGACTTGTCCAGTCCGCTCTTTTTGAGGTAGAGCAAAACCTTGAATTTTTCTACTTTCATACGCTTATAACTTTAGTTGCAAAATTACCTGTTTTATAAGCGTTCTTCGGTGTGCAAAACAATGACAATCAGTGTAATATATCGGCGTTTTTAATTATCCGATTTGCTTCGCGTTACCTCGTTCCCTTTCGGTAACTGACCGGCTAACGGTTTGGTAACTGAACATCTTCAATAATCTCCACTTTCCTGCTTTTTCCATAAGTGGAAGAATATAGAGAAATGATTAGTTTCCAATGGATTACGTTATCCTTTCTTCTCGTTTCCGGTGCTCTGTTTGCCTATCTTATTCCACATGGCCAGACACTCCTTCGGGACTTTTTTGATTTCGGAGGGTATCCCCATTGAGAGCATAGCCAAGATGATGGGGCACTCCGGCATAAAGACCACCCAGCGGTACGCAGAAGTCACGGACAAGAAAATTTCAAAGGACATGGACAATCTTATGGCTATCAGAAGATTATACGTAACAGGCGAATACAAGGAAAACAAGTTGTCAGTAAAAGACTAATGAGTATGGAACGAGGAATCATTACAATCAGTGAAAAAGGAGTGGTCACCATACCGACCGCTCCTGTCTGGATGACACAACAGGAAATATCAGACCTGTTTATGGTATTCTGCTGTGACATCCGCAAGGCTATCCGTAATATTTATAAGAATCATGAATTGGTGGAAGAAACAACAATGTGTTACATCAGACAGGAAGACGGGACACGTTATGAGGTGTACAGCCTCGAAATGGTCATAGCTCTTGCGCTCAGACTACGCAGCAGGGAATGTATGGCTTTCAGAATGTTCATTATGGAAAGACTGTATGCGCCCAATCGGGAAAAAACCATTCATTTGTTCTTTTCACTGTCCGAAGCCAATACACGATACAAATGTTAGTGTTATTTGTATCTATAATGATAATAATGCAAGAAGCCGATGGCTGGGTAATTTACCTGTCGCCATCGGCTTCTGTTTCTTTCATACTTTACAAAATTACGTTTCCGTTCGGTAGGCGTTCCGATACCCGCCCATCACCAGCCTTTCAATGTCCGATTCCTTGTAGAGAATCTTGCCGCCTAACTGATAGTAAGATATCATCCCGTTGTTGCGGTAGTCCTGCAAGGTACGTCGGCTCACCTTGAGCCATGCCGCCACCTCCTTGTCCGTCAGGAAGCGTTCATTACCGAATGAAGCCCTGCTTTTTTCGTTCATGTTTTCAATGCCGTCAAGCATGATGTCCAATTGCTCCATGAAGCCGACAGCCCATTCATCGTTTGTCATAATCGTTTTGTTCATTTATTATAGTGGATTTAGTGGTACAATAAATTCAATTACATTCAGATGGTCTTTCCCCGACAGACGGCATCCTTTCGCCTGTCCTCCACAAGCCGTACGATACGCAACACGTCCTCTGGCTTGTAGAAAATCTTATGTCCAATTTGGGAGTAAGCCAACGTACCGTTGTCGCGAAGCGTCTGCAAGGTTCTCGGACTGATGCGCAGCTGTTGGCAGACATCCTGATTGTCCATCCAGCGGCTGAGCCGACCTTCCTCCCTCTTGCCGAGGATTTCATTCACCCGGTCGGAGAAGCGGTTGAACTTTCCGACCATTTCTTCAAACACGTCTTTCGAGATAATCACAAATTCATTCATTGCATATACTGTTTTTATTGTTGGTAATCCTGTTTGTCTGCAAAGTAAAGCCGATACCGGCATCGGACAATGGCTTTACTACTGACTGGCAGCTTGTGGCTGCAAGTGGTAGGGATTGGCTTAATTCCATATTCCGCAACAGCCTTTCCGGTTGCCGACTGTACAAAGAAAAGCCAACTTCGGCAGATTCCAACCAACCCACAGCATCGTGGCAGTATTTGATACCGATGTGGTAGCCTGTGGCGTTTTTCGTTTTTATTATGCTTTCACTAAGATTTCAGCATAAGTGAAGAACATTATGGTATCATTGGATATACAAATTGCCAATCATAACACACTTATTACTCAAATATACAACCTTATAGTTGTGCTCCTCAGGCATTTATATTACCTTTGCATTCAAACAAGATAATCTTTTAATAAATACAATGACAGACAGAATATATTGTGATACCTTAGAAGTCACAAGATGCACAGCTAAGCTTAGGCAGAATAGCAAGGATTGGGTGGAATACTCGCAACAGATTGCTGCTACTATGTCCAAACGAATGGTGGAACTTGGTTTGACACAACGGATGCTTGCTGAAAGAATGAATTGCACCCAACAATATATTTCTAAAGTATTGAAAGGAAAAAAGAATATGTCGTTAGAAACGATATGTAAGATAGAAAACGCATTGGGTATTGAGATTATCAGAAATCTGAACGGAAATAAATAACAAATAAAAGGCGGAACAAAATATGTCAATACAAAGTGAAGCGGCATTGGAAGCCGGACTTATCGCTACACTTCAGCAAATGGATTATGAGTATGTCCAGATTGCTGAAGAAGATAATCTTCAAGCAAATTTCAAACGGCAGTTGGAGATACACAACCGTAAACGGTTGGCTGAATATGGTCGAACTGAATTTACGGCAGAGGAATTTGAAAAGATTCTTATCTATCTTGAAGGCGGTACACGATTTGAAAAGGCGAATAAACTACGCGACCTTTATCCGCTTGATACGACAGACGACAAACGTATTTGGGTGGAATTTCTCAATCGTCAACAATGGTGTCAGAACGAGTTTCAGGTTTCCAATCAAATAACGGTGGAAGGTCGAAAAAAGTGTCGCTACGATGTGACTATTCTTATAAATGGTCTGCCATTAGTGCAGATTGAATTGAAACGCCGTGGCGTGGAACTCAAACAGGCGTACAATCAGATACAACGTTATCACAAAACATCTTTTCACGGATTATTTGACTACATTCAGTTGTTCGTTATTTCCAACGGCGTAAATACCCGTTACTTTGCAAATAACCCGAACAGCGGTTATAAATTCACGTTTAACTGGACGGATGCAGCTAATGTGCCGTTCAATGAACTGAATAAATTTGCTGCCGCTTTTTTAGAGAAATGCACTTTGGGCAAAATCATTGGCAAATATATCGTACTGCATGAAGGCGACAAATGCCTGATGGTACTCCGTCCGTATCAATTCTATGCCGTAGAGAAGATATTGGACAAGGTAAAGAACTCCAATGACAACGGTTATATATGGCATACGACCGGAGCCGGAAAGACTTTAACTTCATTCAAGGCAGCACAACTCGTTTCCGAACTGGACGATGTGGATAAAGTCATGTTTGTGGTTGACCGCCACGACCTTGATACACAAACCCAGTCGGAATATGAAGCCTTTGAACCGGGCGCAGTGGATGGTACGGATAACACGGACGAACTTGTAAAGCGGTTGCACAGCAACTCCAAGATAATCATCACTACGATTCAAAAGCTCAATGCTGCCGTCAGTAAGACGTGGTACAGCAACAAGATAGAATCCATACGTCACTCACGTATTGTAATGATATTTGATGAGTGTCACAGAAGTCACTTTGGGGAAAGCCACAAAAGAATAATGAAATTCTTTGATAATGCCCAAGTGTTCGGATTCACGGGTACGCCTATCTTCACGGAAAATGCTGTGGACGGGCATACCACCAAAGAAATATTTGGCAACTGCCTGCACCAATATCTTATCAAGAATGCCATTGCCGATGAAAATGTACTGGGATTCCTTGTAGAATATTATCACGGAAATGAGAATGTAGAAGCGGGCAATGCCAACCGAATGGAGGAAATAGCTAAATTCATCCTTAATAATTTCAATAAGTCAACTTTTGACGGTGAGTTTGATGCCCTGTTTGCCGTGCAGTCTGTGTCGATGCTTATCCGTTATTACAAGATATTCAAATCGCTGAATCCGAAAATACGTATCGGAGCCGTATTTACCTATGCTGCCAACAGTAGCCAAGATGATGAACAGACAGGAATGAACACAGGACAGTATGTAAGCGAAAGCACAGGTGAGGCAGACGAACTACAAGCCATCATGGATGACTACAATGAAATGTTCGGTACAGCATTTACTACCGAAAACTTTCGCGCTTATTATGATGATATAAACCTGCGCATGAAAAAGAAGAAAGCAGACATGAAACCGCTTGACCTCTGCCTTGTCGTGGGTATGTTCCTTACCGGCTTCGATAGCAAGAAACTAAACACACTCTATGTAGATAAGAACTTGGAGTATCACGGTCTGTTGCAAGCTTTCAGTCGTACAAACCGTGTTTTGAACGAGAAAAAGCGGTTTGGCAAGATTATATGCTTCCGTGATTTGAAAAGCAATGTTGATACAGCTATCAGGTTATTCAGTAATTCCAATAATCCGGAAGAAATAGTACGCCCTACGTATGAGGAGGTAAAAAAGGAATACCAACATTTAGCCACGGACTTCTTACAGAAATACCCGGAACCAAGCAGCATAGATTTGTTGCAAAGTGAAAAGGATAAGAAAGATTTTGTATTGGCTTTCCGCGACATTATCCGCAAACACGCAGAAATTCAAATATATGAGGATTATAGTGATGAAGCGGACGACCTTGGTATGACAGAACAACAATTTATGGATTTCCGAAGCAAGTACCTTGACATTCACGATACATTTGTCTTAATTGACCCTGTCCCGCCTATAAAGCCGGGGGATGATAAAACACCAAGTGATGAAAGGCTGGAAGATGTGGACTTCTGTCTTGAACTCCTGCACAGCGACATCATCAATGTGGCTTATATCCTTGAACTGATTGCCAATCTTGACCCATATAGTAACGATTACGCAGAACGGCGCAAGAGTATCATTGACACGATGATTAAGGATGCCGAAATGCGTAACAAGGCAAAACTCATTGACGGTTTCATCCAAAAGAATGTGGATGATGACAAGGAGAACTTCATGTTGCAACGGCAGAAAGCAGACGGTACAAGTGAACTCGAAGAACGATTGAATAGGTATATCTCATCAGAGCGAGAAAAGGCAGTAAACTCATTGGCGCAAGATGAAGGGCTTTCTTCTGATGTGCTTGACCATTATCTGAAAGAATATGATTACCTGCAAAAAGAACAGCCTGAAATCATACAAAAGGCATTGAAAGAGAAGCACCTCGGTCTGATAAAGACACGTAAAGCTCTGACACGGATAATGGATAGACTACGTAACATTATCAGAACTTTTAATTGGGATTAAAAAGTATGTTAATCATGAAACTAGGTAAACTGGAACAGATAACAGACCTCCGTTCTGTATGGAAGCATGAGGCTAAGGATTTTACACCTTGGTTGGCTAAAGAAGATAATTTGGAAATTCTTAGTGAGGCTATAGGCATAGACATTGTCGTTGAAGAACAAGAGTCCCATGTCGGGGATTTTAGTGTTGACCTATATGCAACAGAGGAAGGTACTGGGCGACGAATCATAATCGAAAACCAATTGGAAGAAACCAATCATGACCATTTGGGAAAGATTATTACCTATGCTTCAGGAAAGGATGCCGAGGTAATTATTTGGATTGTCAAAAAAGCACGAGACGAACATAAGCAGGCGATAGAATGGCTGAACCAGCATACAGATGATAAGTTCGAATTTTTTCTGATAGAAATAGAATTGTGGAAAATCAATTATTCAGAACCAGCCCCAAAATTCAATATCGTAGAACGCCCCAATAATTGGGCAAAGGCGATGAAGAAAACAGCCGGACTTTCGGAAACAGAAAACTTGAAGTTGGCATTTTGGGAAAAATTCAATGATGAAACCCCTAAACATTCAGCATTTATAAAGGAATTCAAGTTGCGAAAGCCACAAGCTCAGCATTGGTATGACCTTGGCATGGGGTCATCCGCTTATCATCTTTGCATGACATTAAACACTAAGAATAATTGTCTGTCAGCAGGATTATACGTTAATGAAGATAAAGATATTATTGCTAAATTCAAGGCTAATGAAGAACAGGTAGCCAATAGTTTAGGAATATCATCCCCTAATGAAATCGAGTGGCGTTTGGATGACAATAAAAAAGCCAGTCGTTTCTTGATTCTCCACTCTATGGGAGATATGACAGATAAGAACAATTGGAATAATGGATGTGCATGGCTTTGCGATATGTGCGTGAAAATTAAACAGATTGTAAAAGAAATATTAAAATAAATATGAGCGAAGAATTACAACAAAAACTCCGTGACCAACTTTGGGAGGTAGCCAATAAGTTGCGTGGAAATATGTCAGCCAGTGATTTCATGTATTTCACATTAGGCTTCATTTTCTACAAATACCTGTCTGAAAAGATAGAGGCATACGCCAATAATGCTTTGGTGGATGACGATATATCATTCAAAGACTTGTGGAATATGGAGGATGAAGATGTCGTTGAACTACAAGAGGAACTGAAAAAGCAATGTCTGGAGGGTGTCGGTTACTTCATAGAACCGACTTACTTGTTTTCATCGGTAATAGACAGGATTAAAAGGAAAGAGAATATATTGCCAATACTTGAACGGTCACTGAAACGTATTGAGGATAGTACATTGGGACATGACAGCGAGGAAGATTTCGGCGGTCTGTTCTCTGATATTGACCTTGCTTCACCAAAATTAGGCAAGACGGCAGATGACAAGAATACGCTTGTCAGCAACGTCTTGTTGGCTTTGGACGATATAAAGTTTGGAGTGGAAGCCTCTAATGAGATTGATATTCTTGGCGATGCTTACGAATATATGATTGGGCAATTTGCAGCAGGAGCCGGAAAAAAAGCCGGAGAGTTCTATACTCCGCAAGAAGTCAGTCAAATTTTGGCTGAAATTGTTTTTATTGGTCGCACACGGCTTCGCAATGTGTATGACCCGACTTGCGGTAGTGGCTCATTGCTTCTCCGCGCAGCAAAGGTGGGTCATGCAGTGGACATTTATGGACAAGAGAAGAATCCGACCACTTACAACCTTGCCAGAATGAATATGCTGTTGCACGGCATCAGATTCAATAACTTCAAGATAGAAAACGGTGATACGCTGGAGTGGGACGCATTTGGCGATACGCAGTTTGATGCAGTCGTGGCTAATCCTCCGTTCTCCGCAGAATGGAGTGCAGCTGACAAATACAACAATGATGACCGTTTCAGCAAGGCTGGACGACTTGCACCGAAAAAGACAGCCGACTATGCTTTTATCCTGCACATGATTTACCACTTGAATGAGGGTGGAACAATGGCTTGTGTGGCTCCTCATGGTGTGCTGTTCCGTGGTAATGCCGAAGGGGTAATCCGTCGTTTCCTCATCGAAAAGAAAAACTATATTGATGCCATTATCGGTTTGCCTGCCAATATTTTCTATGGCACAAGCATACCGACTTGTATCCTTGTCTTTAAGAAATGCCGCAAGGAGGATGACAATATTCTGTTCATTGATGCAAGCAAGGAGTTTGAAAAGGTAAAGACTCAAAACAAACTTCGTCCGCAGCATATACAGAAAATTGTCGAAACCTATCGTGACCGCAAGGAAATAGAAAAGTATAGCCATCTTGCCACATTGCAGGAAGTCGCTGACAACGATTATAATCTGAATATTCCCCGATATGTTGATACCTTTGAAGAAGAAGCACCTATCGACATCAAGGCTGTAATGGCAGAAATTAAAGAACTTGAAGCCAAACGTGCCGAATTGGATAAGGAGATAGAGGGGTATTTGAAAGAGTTGGGGCTGGTTGAATAAAAGGAAGTGTAATGGCAAAGCGGTTTGAAATAAGAAACAGTACGGCAGAGTTCCTTATCTTCGCCATTGAAGGTAAGGAAGATGGCATACAAGTGGTGTATCAGAATGAAACTGTCTGGTGTACGCAAAAAGCTATGGCAATCTTATTTGATTGTTCTACCGACAATATAGGTTTACATTTAAAGAACATATATGCCAGTCAGGAGTTGCAGAAAGATGCAACTACCGAGTTTTTCTCGGTAGTTCAAACGGAGGGTGAGCGTCAGGTAAATAGAAAAACGTTGTTTTACAACTTGGATGCCATTATCTCTGTGGGTTATCGTGTAAACAGTATCAGGGCTACACAATTCCGCCAGTGGTGTACCTCTGTCATTCGTCAGTTCTCTATCCGTGGCTATGTGATAGACAAGAAACGTATGGAAAACGGCTCATTTATTGGCGAGGACTATTTCGAGCATTTATTGGCAGAAATCCGTGAAATCCGCCTTAGCGAACGTCGTTTCTATCAAAAACTTACGGATATTTATTCTACAGCCATTGATTACAATCGTGATGCACCTACCACACGGTTATTTTTCAAAAAAGTACAGAACAAAATGCACTATGCAGTACACGGTCAGACAGCCGCAGAACTAATTGTAAATAGAGCCAATGCTGAAAAAGAACACATGGGACTGACTACGTGGGAGAATGCTCCTGACGGGAAAATAGTCAAGACCGATGTAAGTATTGCCAAGAACTATCTGAAAGGTATAGAGTTGGAAGATATGGGACGTTTGGTCAATGCCGTGTTGGATATGGCTGAGCGTATGGCGAAGCGTCATATACCTATGACAATGGAGGACTGGGCAAAACGTATTGACATCATTCTTGAAGCCGGTGGCGATGCAGTCCTTCCAGATGCAGGTAAGGTTACGGCAGAATTCGCCAAGAAATTTGCCGAAACCGAATTTGAGAAATACCGCGTCATTCAAGACCGTTTGTTTAGCTCGGATTTCGACCGTTTTAATGATGGTGACAACTTGTTGCCATTTGATATTAACCCTGATAATGAATAGTGACTATGACAAATAATAACGATAAAAAAGTCCTCAATGTTCCGGCTTTGCGATTTCCGGAGTTTAGTGGAAAGTGGGAAAAATTAAAATTGAGTGATTTCTCTGCAAAAATTGTAAAGAAAAATAAATGGAATACTGTTACGAATGTATTATGTAATTCTGCAAACTTAGGTCTTATTCCACAAAGCAATTACTTTGATAGAGAAATTGCAAATGCCGAAAACACCGATGGATATTATGTAATAGACAATGGCGATTTTGTTTATAATCCAAGAAAATCAACAGCTGCTCCGTTTGGTCCAGTCAATATTTATGAGGGGAAAGAGGCTGGGATAATATCACCCTTATACCTTTGCTTTTCTGTGCATAACATCTTTCCAAAATTCCTTTATTATCGTTTTAAGAGTTCTGTTTGGCATCCATATGTATATTCTCATGGAGATTCTGGAGTTAGATTTGACCGTGTAAGCATTAAAGATGACGTATTTTTTGATATGCCGTTATATAAACCTACACAAGATGAACAGATTAAAATCGCAACTTTGTTACAGATAATAGACGAACGTATAACTACCCAAACAAAATCATTGAGAAATACGAATCCTTAATTCAGGCAATATGCGATACCTTAATAGAAGCAGAACAACATAAAGTCGAATTATCTTTTAACGATTTTGGAGAGCCATATTCAGGTTTATCTGGTAAAAGTGCAGAAGATTTTGGTGAGGGATGCCAGTACATAACATATATGAATGTCTATCAGAATCAAATCATTGATACAACTGATGTTGGTTTAGTCAAAATCAATGAAACAGAACAACAATCAGTTGTCCGTTATGGCGACATTCTTTTCACCTTGTCGTCTGAAACGCCAAATGAAGTCGGAATGGGTGCTGTGTACTTGGGTGATACTTATCCTTTATACCTGAATAGTTTTTGCTTTGGTGTCCGTATTATAGACGAAAGTAAGATTTTCCCTCCATTTTTAGCATACTATATTTCAACCAAATCATTTAGAAAGGCTGTTTTCCCATTGGCACAAGGCAGTACACGTTTCAATTTGCAAAAGAGCGATTTCATGAAAAAAATGTTTCTTTTCCCAATGGTAGAAAAACAGAACAAAATATACACAGCTCTCAAAGCCTATTCGGATAAGCTTTCTATTGAAAAGCATATAGCCAAATTACTTTGTGAACAGAAAAGTTTCCTCTTACGTCAGTTGTTTATATAAACATCTGACGAAGTAGGTATTGTTTTTCTTTTTCATACGAACGTAACAAACTTTTCTCTATATCAATCTTTGTCTGAATGCTTGTTAGGGCGTTAGCAACATAGACTGCTTCATCCTCTGTTTTTGGAAGAGGAATGGAGTTTTCCAAGAAACGGGCATTAGTAATGTTGATTGTGTTCTTCGCTCCTTTCTGTATAAGTGGATGCAAATAATTGAACGCATTGTTGGACTGCATGAAATAGAAGTGCAGAATAACTCCGATGTTATCATTAATCGGCTTATATACACCATAGAGAGGTGATACCGCAACAGCGTTTTTAATATAGCTGCGTTTTACTATCCCATAAGGAAAATCACCTGTTGGGCTTTTTGTGTAAACTATGTCACCATATTTAACGACATTGTAATGTGATGTTTCTTTGGCTGCAAAAGAGCGTCCAAGATATTCTATCTGATTTATAACACCTTGACTTACAGATACGGAACAAATGGTATAGCCATTTATATTCTTTTTAGTTCTCTCTTGTAGGACTTTGCTTAATTTCGTTTTCTGCCAATTCCCCTTGCGTATTCCATCCGTCTTTTTCTGATAAATAATTGCCTGAATTAAGGATTGAATTTCAGTTATGTCAGCCATTGTTGAAATGCTGTTGTGCAATCAAAGCGGTGAATCTTTCAAGTTAGGCGATGCAGGCTGTTATATAAGAGGATTAACCTATGCTAATAAAGATGTTACAGAAGATAAAGCTGCCACAATTGTAATCCGAGCAAACAATTTGAATTATGGCAGCCATGTAGATAAAAGGGAAGTCGTTTACGTGAATAAAACACCAACTGTAAGCCAAGTTCTGCGAAAAGGTGATATTGTTATCTGTATGGCTAATGGGTCTTCTGCTCTTGTAGGGAAAAATTCATATTATCCATTCAACGATAGGCAATCTACGATAGGTGCATTTTGCGGCATCTATCGCACATCAAATCCCCTTGTAAAATGGTTAATGCAATCACAAAGATACAAGAGGCAGGTGTATCAATCACTGCAAGGAGGAAATGGGGCTATTGCAAATCTCAATGGCGATGACATATTGAATATGAGTTTTCCTCTGATAGAGAAAGAAAAATCCCAATCAATCATTTTTACCATTGAAGCGATAGAGAAATCATTAGTAGCAAATAAATATTTACACAGGCTATACTATACGCAAAAATCCTATTTGCTAAAACAGATGTTCATATAAACATAGTATTCAGCAAATAAGACTTTTGACTGGATAAGCAAAATTGTACTTTGACTTCATTGTGAAGTTTTGCATCAATAGTATTTACTATTGTAAGAATGCGTATTTGCTCTTGTGCTGGAGGAAGTAGAATCGGCATATCCAACCATTCATCCACATTGATAGATCGTCCGTCACGTATGCCATATGTTACAAGTTTAAGAGACTTGATAAAGGGCTTTGATGTGAAGAAATGAGACAAATAGCCATACGCTACTAAATCGTTGGGACGCAATATTATATATGCAGGACTGCATATTCCTGTTCTATCAGAGAATGCAAAACCTCCTTGAAAAGAACGAAGATGTACAACATAATCACCCTTACGGACAATCTTATATCCACTGATACTTTCTTGTTCAAATTTGATGTCAATGTTTATATCGCTACGCTCAATCATACCCAACTCTTGACTGGCAGAAAGAACATTTTTGTAAGCACGTGCTTTATTCTTCTCATTGACCACTTCAAAAAGTTGACGGAAAGAATAAGTCTCGCCATTTGTAGATGAATAGAGTTTATCAACAATGGCTGACTTTAGTTTTTTCAAATCCTCAATGATTTTGTTTTGGGTGGCGATACGCTCATCTAACATTGATAGAAACATTGCGATTTTCTTTTGTTCTACATTTGTGGGGATAAAGAAAGCGAACTTTTCCATTTGGCTTTTGTCACCACGAGGCATCTTTACTCCTTTTGCACCACTCATGACAAAATTGATAAATCTATCTGAAGCTATAACATAATATAAGAATCGCCGTTCACATTGATTCCCTCTTAAAACAAAAACATCAGCACTGCATCCACCATTCCTGTCAGACAACCAAACCTTTTTTAGATACGGTCTTATATTCGATAATAAGACATCCCCTTTTTGATATTCTATTACATTGGTATTCGCTGGTATTGAGATTGAATTTTGCACACCACCAAAATTCTGCAATATATTTTCGGTCGAGATATAATTGCTATTGTTCAGCAAATCTGATGAAATTCTCTTTTTCTGAAACTCTGCCACATCTTCTAAAAGGACAGATTCCCATTCTTCCGTAAACTCTGGAAATCTCAAAGCCGGAACTAATCACATTATATTTCTCTAATTATAAGAACCAATAATTTAGAAATCATGATTCATAAAACAGTTAGAGAAATTGCAGGAGCTTGGAAAGAATACAAGCGTCCTTATGTGAAGCAGTCCACGATGGCAGCTTATGTGTTAATTTTGGAAAACCACATTCTTCCGTGTTTGGGAGATAAAGATTCCCTTCACGAACAAGAGGTACAGGCTTTCGTTTTACAAAAGTTGGAAAATGGTTTGAGTATTAAAACGATTAAGGACATTCTGATTGTCCTTAAAATGGTGATGAAATTCGGGGTCAAGAATGAGTGGATGAACTATTACGAATGGGACATAAAATATCCTACGTCTACCGGTAATAAAGAACTGGAAGTGTTATCTGTAGCCAATCACAGAAAGATTCTGAGCTATATCCAAAGTCATTTTACATTTACCGGGCTTGGCATTTATATTAGTCTTAGTACCGGACTACGTATCGGAGAAATATGTGCCTTAAAATGGAGCGACATCAATGTCATTGACGGTACTATAACGGTCAGCCGCACTATCGAGCGTATCTATATCATTGAAGGTGAGAAAAAGCATACAGAACTTGTTATCAACACACCCAAAACCAAAAACTCCTGCCGGGAAATACCTATGAGCAAAGAATTGCTTGCAATGATAAAACCGTTGAAAAAGGTACTCAATGACGATTTTTATGTACTTACCAACAACGAACGTCCGACAGAGCCACGCACGTATCGTAATTATTATAATAATCTGATGGTGAAGCTTAACATACCTAAATTGAAGTATCATGGTCTGCGTCATAGCTTCGCCACACGTTGCATTGAAGCTGGGTGTGACTATAAAACCGTAAGTGTATTGTTGGGGCACTCAAATATCTCAACCACGCTTGACCTTTATGTCCATCCTAATATGGAGCAGAAAAAGCGTTGCATCACCAAAATGTTCAAGTCATTGGGGAAATAGTACGTTTGTATGTATATAGTGGATAAGTGAAACATCAGGCTTTCCGACTTTGGAGAGGAAGCCCAGCGGCAAGGCTTTCGAGTGTAACCCGAAAGGTTTTGAGTTACTCAAAACATACCTTGCTGCTCTTTTCGGGAGTAACCGAAAAGCCTTTGAGTAACTCAAAGGACACCTTGCTGATTTCAGGTGAAATCAATAATCCGTCAAGAAACGGATTGAGAAAATAGCTATTACTTCGAATCTCAAAGCATCGTTTTCCGATGCCTAAGCTGCCCAAAAGAAGAATAGAAACTGAGAGGTAATCTCCTTTTGGGGATGTTGATGGGGTGGTATATCTGCTTGTTAGTGCAAATGGTTGCATACAAGCTTGCCTGTCTGCCTGCATAATCAAAAGTTAGAGGTTATTAGAATGGATATAGAATAAGAAGAATTTATAAAAATGGTAAAGCTGTAATTTACAGGGTAATAGTAGCAAAATATTGATGACGTACTGATGTGCTGTTGTACTGACGCATTGACGTGCAGACTTATTGACGTACTGTTGTACTTCAGCACAGCAGCACATAAAGGATTCGGCAACAGATTGCCGATTAAAATATATGAATCCGCCATTCAATATCGCACTATTTCAATGGAAAAATCAATGTGTGTTACAATGAATCTGTACATAATAACTTGTATCGTTGATTGCAGAAACGTATAAGCACATACAAATGACATTTTATCGTTGAAGTGGTAGATGCTATCCCTATTGTCGGGATAAAACAAGCACTGACTGTTATCCGTAGAGTATCACATAACCTTCAAGATAGAGGGATGATAAAAAATTATATTTGGAAGTCCGATTTTCTCCATTTTTCAGTGGAATAGTTTTGGTAATGAGGGAGAAAAATACTACTTTTGCACATGAGAAAAGTGTTCTTTTGATTAGTGCAGGACATTGCAGAATAGAGAAGCTCGCTGGTTTCCTAATCGTTACCTGTCAAGCTGACAATATTTGTAAGTTTCTTGTTTTCAATGGGTAAGAAAAAGTAATATGTCTTGCGGTGTGAAAGGTGAATCGCTTGGAAATTCCGGCGGCTTTGGCCCATGGTTTGATAAGCTGGTTGATACCAGAAGGCAAATCGAACACATGGTCGTCTGCTGTCTTGTCCCCACGTTCCGGCATCCACTTCAACGCTTCATTGGAGAGCGGAAGGTAAATCGGTTCTTTCGTCTTCTGCATGGCTACTGCCAAGCGGTATTGGCCGTTGTCAATAAACACATCTTTCCATTGCAATCCGATAATGTCACTGATACGTAGTCCACAGAAGCAGGAGAACAGGTAGGCACTTTTTACCCCTTCGTTCTGCATTGGTGTAGCGATTAATGATCTCACTTCTTCAATAGTCATATACGAACGCACACTTTCCGGCATCTTGGGCTTCTCCGATTTTTCCATTTCGTTGAATGGATTCTTTAAGATCCGTTTCGCACGGACAGCGGCATTTAACGCACCGTTGAAAATCTGGTAATAGGTATTACGCGTAGAAGCCGAGATGGGTTTTCCTTTGGGACGGTAGTTTGTCAGCATATAGTCGATATAGCCGTGGCAAAAAGTGAGGTCAATCTGATTTAATGTGAATCTTTCTCCTGCATACTCTTTCAAGATACCGGTAACAGATTTTATCTGGCCTATGTTTTTCTTACCACGTTTCTTCTGTTCCTC
>CDZR01042181.1_pt1 | contig 61170 bp, 75 predicted proteins | sample 554781 | NCBI WGS metagenome assembly CDZR01 (sample SAMEA3182065, study PRJEB8094) | gut metagenome | biome: human; feature: gut; material: Stool; isolation source: human stools | place: Canada | collected 2013-01-28
GACCCGGCATATCTGGGAGCCGTACATGGAAAAGTGTGAGGATATCCGGCATACGATTGGGATGAAGGAAGTGTATGCGCAACGGAAAGAGACCGTAGAGCGCCTCTTCGGAACAGCAAAAGAAAACCACGGATTACGCTATACACAGATGATAGGAAAAGCCCGGATGGAAATGAAAGTCGGGCTTACGTTTGCCTGCATGAATCTGAAAAAACTGGCAAAGATGATAGCCAGGAAGGGAAAAAGGGGAACCCAAAAGTGTTTATTATTGATCAAGTACACACTTTTTGAACCCAAAACAAGAAAAACGCTTCTGGAGTGCTGACCAAAAGCGTTTTGTCTACAGTCTGAGAGGGCTACCTATAATTATGGGTAGCCCTCTCAAAATGGAAGTAGCGTTATGGAGGAAAGAAACATTTCCTTACATGACACCCTTTACACAAACATAGCAACTATCATACAATTTTCTACGATTCTCTCTGTTGATCCTTTTTTTTCTTGTATAACAGCCATAGCGCTACGCTGAACAATGCAAGTACAAAAGTTACTATATAAATCAAGAAACTATCACTTGCCTTAACTGCCACGAACCAACCGTTTGCTCCTCCTGAATGCTTCAGAATGGCAAATCCATTATATTGCGCTATCAGTTTTATGATTGATAAACAGATGCCAATCACACTCAGCACAGTGAGTATAATGCTACACACTTTTATTTTTTTCACTATCATTCCTCGCTTTCAACTATCTTTATCAAATAATATTATTTGGTGACTATTTCCTTTCCATTGCGTCCTGCAATTTTGTGTAGCCAATATATATTTCAAAGTCTTCACTATCGGTCACATACAGCTTTACTTCACAATAAGGATTAGCCGGAGGGTTGTTGGTGTATATGTAAGAACGTGTATTTACCGCCACTTTTCCAGTATAGTGGTTTACTTCATTTTCATGCCAATCAGAAACACCCTCTGCTTTCGTCATCAAATTACTTGATGAGATGTTGAGATTAGAAGAAATCATTGTTGCTTCAACTGTATATCCGGGTCTGTTTTGACTATCCATCCCGTCATAATAATAATTGATCGAGCCTGTTATCACATTATCGCTCTGATATGTTGTCACACTACTGTCTATTGGCTCGTCAGAAAATGTAACCTCCTCTCCGGATACTTGGAAATATATCACATCAACCAGTTCGCGTCCAGATGACGCATTCTGTGCCTGCAATTCAACTTCTTCTATAGCAGGTTCTTGGTTTTCAGCGGCATATGCCGTAACGCTACCTAAAAGCAATGATATTGCCATCATCAGCACTATTGCTCTATTAACTTTCTTACCCATTACTTTTCCTCCTAAAATGTTGTTTGTACTGTCACAGTCACATTATACGGAACGATTGCTCCGATTGACTGTGCATAAGCTGCATAGTTATTGAGAATTGTAACCAGCGCATTGTCTGTCATTGCATTCTTCCAGCTCTGTGCATCAAAATCATATGTATCCGTAAAAGTAATCGTTAATGTCCATTTCCCATTTGATTTCACACCAGTGGCGGAATAATTGACATTATTATATGCCAAATGTAAATCTGTTGTGCTGTTCAGCGTCGTTGTTCCGGAGTTCGTCTTCCTTACATAATTTGTTCCGGTAACATCCGACTTAAACTGATTTACTATCGTTCTGCACTCTGTTGAACCCGCAATCTGTTTTGCCATATCCGTTGTGGAACCATAAGATAAATTACTGGGATTATCCTGTAATGAATGGTTCAACAGTGTTGCTGCAGCGGTATATCCTAAAACATTTCCACCCGCTACAACTAATTTGAACTCTGCCCTGACTACTGCCTTTGTAATAGCAGCACGCTGTTCAACAGTATCTTCGATGATTCCTTCTTCAACAGCATATTGTGTGAATCCTTCTAAAGCTGCTACTGCAAAATCTTCGCCTTCAGATATGCTGGCAGGTGCCTGCTCAAGATACTGATTATATAAGGCCAAGGCTTCGCTGTCATACATAGAGATAGAAGCATTGTATATATCCTCGTTTGAGTAAAAATCTTCTGTTTCACCTGTAATCGCAATATACACACCTTCTTCAGTCGGTTCACCGCTGTATTCTTCTGCATGTACGTTTACCGGCACGCTCATAGCCATTACTAAACTTAAGATTACTGTTGCTCTTTTAATATAGTTCTTCATCAGACTTATCCTTCTTTTATTCTGAAACACAATCTGCGCTGTTATATTAGTTAGGCACTGGTCCTAATCCCAACAGACCCGCAAGAAAAAAAGCACAGACAACAAGAAGAAAATTTCCTATGCCTACACATCCGATAATTAAGAAATTGGGTATGAACTTTTTCCTAATGACTCTGTTGTATAAATAAGCACTTAAAAAACCTATTCCTAATGCTCCCGATATGACAGGCAAATATGCTACCACTGTAAATAATACCCTATCCACTCCAATCCTCCTTTCCTCAATTCGCTATAGGTCCTCCAAGCGCAAACGCAAAAAGCAATAACAGACAGATTACGACTGGAAATAGCAATGCAAATATTCCTAATATTAGCGTAACATAATAGCTTAATTTCATCCTGCGCCTATGAATGGAAAGAGCAATCAGTACAATTCCAATTCCCAAAAATATAAAAGGCATACATACAAAAACAAATGCCTCCCACTGCATTAGATCAATTAAAAAAATCAGCAATACAACGGATGTAACGGATACAACGCTAATAATAATATTTCTTCTCTCAATTTGTCGTTGATGAACTACCAGACTAATAACATTGTCCAATACCTCCGTAGCTTTATCCGCTGATATTTCTTCTTTGGGTTCTCTTTCTGACTGCATTATTTCTAATACACTAACCTCCAATACATCGGCCAACGGTTTTATGGTGTTAATATCCGGAAAACCCAATCCCCGTTCCCACCGTGAAACCGCTTTATCTGTTACACTTATTTTTTCTGCCAGTTCTGCCTGCGTCCACCCCTTCTCTTTCCTAATTGTTGCTATAAATTCTCCAAACTTCTTGCTGTCCATACTTTCCTCCTCTTTCAGCGTAATTAGATTTTATTATATTTCCTCATTTTATCAACCGATGAATCGTAGAGTTCCGCAAAAATCGCATAAATACGCTCTTTTTCAAATTAATATTTAACTTATTATATCAAAGCAACACCTTCTAACATAGCCTATATTCCCTTTGCACAAAATTGGCACAAAACTTTCCCAACTTGGCACAGCTTTGCGATTTACACGGTAAATCCCCTATGTTAAAATGGGTATCGTGAAAATTCATACATACCAGAAACGCAGGAACGAAGCACCCCCCGGCTTCTCCTGCGTTTTTATTACGCAAAGCTGACACTTACATAGGTCAGCTTTGTGCTGTTCAGGAGGTGACATTTTGAAAAAAAGAATCCGGCGGTTGCTGCTGTCCGAAAGAGGCGACTCCTCATATATCAGCAGCTTTGTCTACATTCTGCAGCCACCTCGTTTAGAGGTGGCTGCAGAATGTATCCGCGTATGCACTTGATTTTTATGTATTACTGTGTTATTATTTTAACGATTAGAGTCACCGGCACAGATATGAACAAAAATAGCTGCAAAGCAGCGGAGAGTGCGATCGATCGCACGATTTTGCGAATGGCTGTGGCTGCTGGAAGCCTTGAGAAGGGGCAGAAAGGATATGGAAGAAATGAATTTTGATGACATCGTAGCAAAAGTAAAAGAATGTGGGAAGAAGACGGTTGCAGTCTCCGTAGCACAGGACAGTGCGGTACTGGAAGCTGTACATGAAGCCAAGAGACTGGGCATTGCAGATGCAATCCTGGTAGGTGATGAGGCGAAGATCCGTGAGATCGCAGCAGGACTGAATATGGATCTCTCCGATTATGAGATCATCAATGAGCCGGATATGATCGAAGCCTCCCTGAAAGCTGTAAAGCTTGCACATGACGGCCGTGCAGATATGTATATGAAGGGTCTGATCGACTCTAAGAATTTCTTAAAGAGTGTACTGAACAAAGAAGTAGGTCTTCGTACCGGTGGAACCCTGTCTCATGTATGTGTGTTTGAGATTCCCGGCATTGACAGACTTCTGTTCCTGACCGATGTTGCATTCATGACATATCCTACACTGGAGGAGAAGGTTCAGATCATCAAGAACACCATTCCGGTATGTAATGCCTGCGGCGTTGCAGAGCCTAAGGTAGCACCTTTAGCAGCAGTTGAGGTTGTAAATCCCAAGATGCCCGTTACCGTAGATGCGGCAGAACTGACTAAGATGTGCGAAGAAGGACAGATCCCCGGCTGTATCGTAGACGGACCGCTGTCTCTTGACCTGGCGATCGATCCCGAGGCAGCCAAGCATAAGGGCGCAACCGACCGTAAGATTCAGGGGGATGCAGATGTATTGCTGTTCCCGGATATCCATGCCGGCAACCTGGTATACAAAGCAATCGTACATATGGTAAAAGTAAAGAACGGATGCATCCTGACCGGTACCAAGGTGCCTGTTGTCCTGACCAGCCGTTCCGATACCTTTGAGACCAAGGTATACTCCCTGGCACTGGCTGCAGTTGTAGCAGAAGAGATGAAAAAGAATCAGAAATAAGCTATGGATATCGTGATCGAAGCCGCTGCGGAAGCTGCGGGAGAACTGCTGTCGGCAGGTATAGATGCTGTAGTGGACAAAGCGGCAAAGCATAAGAGCAAATATAAGAGTGAATATAGGAGGAAACACACAATGGCAATCAAGAGTCTGATCATCAACCCCGGTTCCACATCCACCAAGATCGGTGTATTTGAGGATGAGAACTTATTATTTGAAGAAACTCTGAGACATTCTACCGAGGAGATCTCCAAATACGATACTATTTTCGAACAGAAGGATTTCCGTAAGAAGATCATTACCGATCTGCTGGCGGAGAAAAACTGCGATCTGAAGAGCTTCAACGTGATCGTAGGACGTGGCGGTCTGTTAAAGCCCATCCCCAGTGGTACCTATGCGGTAACCGATGATCTGCTGGAGGATTTAAAAGTAGGTGTACAGGGTCAGCATGCTTCTAATTTAGGCGGTATTCTGGCAAGAGAGATCGGTGATGAGATCGGCGTTCCTTCTTACATCGTAGACCCTGTTGTAGTAGATGAGCTGATGCCCATCGCAAGATATTCCGGTCTGGAAGAGATCCCCAGAGGAAGTATCTTCCATGCCCTGAACCAGAAGGCAGTTGCCAAGAGATATGCAAAAGAGGCCGGCAAGTCTTATGAGTCCCTGCGTCTGATAGTAGTGCACATGGGCGGCGGCGTATCCGTAGGCGCACATGAGGACGGCAAGGTTGTAGATGTATTCAGTGCATTTGACGGTGACGGTGCATTCTCTCCGGAACGTGCAGGCGGTGTGCCTTGTGCAGCACTGGTAAAAATGTGCTTCTCCGGAAAATATACCGAGAAGGAGATCAGTGCAAAGCTGATCGGCAAGGGCGGCCTGAATTCTTACCTGGGTACCAATGATATGCGTGAAGTTACCAAGCGTGCCAATGAAGGCGATGCCAAGGCAGCGGAGGTGAAGCAGGCATTCCTGTTACAGGTAGCCAAAGACATTGGTGCTATGGCCTGTGTGCTGAACGGCAAGGTAGACCAGATCGTTATCACCGGAGGCATTGCATATGGTGAGGATGTAGTGGCTAAGCTGAAAGAGAGATGCGGCTGGATCGCTCCTGTGACCGTATATCCCGGAGAGGACGAGCTGTTAGCTCTGGCTCAGGGGGCTCTGCGCGTCATGAACGGCGAAGAACAGGTGAAGCAGTACTAATTTAGAGTAAAAATATAGAACTCCCGGTGGAATGATTCCATCGGGAGTTTTTGCTTTAGGGAATAGAACTAAAAATCAGCTTTGACAGAATTCCCAGTACCAGCATGTGTACCGGATAAAAGGCATAGCAGGCAAGCTGGATCTTGCGGTTATGCGCGCCCTGGCGTCCATGGTAGCACCACAGAAGCGGCAGACACAACAGCGCCAGCCCCTGTTCTGAAATCTCGAAGGCATGACCGAAAAGCTGTAATGGAATCTGCATTCCTGCCAACAGCATGACATTGATCCAGTAGAGTCCGGCAAACTGTCCGGCAAGCTGCCACCATTTTTTTCCATGGAAGAGATAGAATACGATAACAGTCAGAACGCCTTCCCCGTAATAGTCGAACATGAGGAGGGTTGCCAGCACGTAGCCGACTACAGATAGCAGTAGGATCGCCGGGATCCACAGCCAGACCGGACATTTTTTCCGTAGCGTATCCATTGCCCAGATACACAGGAAGCCTGTGAGCAGTGTCCAGATCACGTTCTGATGAAACGGGTAGAATAACAGTCCGCTGTACATCAGATTGATGGGAAGCTCAGACAGAATGGCCAGAAGAAGCAGGCGCATGCAATATTTTTTCTTATCATGGGTATGGAAGAAGCCTTCCACCAGGAAAAAGGCGAACATGGGAAATGCCAGTCTGCCGATGCCGGTCAGCCACCAGGCATCTCCGGCGAGGGTAGCCCACAGGTGATCACAGAACATGAACGCCATAGCGAGGATATGCAGCGTCAGAGCACTGAGATCCGGTGGGAAAATAGAACAATGGGATCCTTTGTTTTGCAAAATAAAACTCCTTTCAAAATTCCTTACGGAAGGATATAGTTGCATTATATCTTGTTTATGCGCTATAGTAAAGATGATCATAATTCGTCATATAAATCCATAAACAGGAAAGGACAGGAATGAAACAATGTATACAGACGGACAGATCTATATGGGCCTGGCAGATGGCCAGCGTGTGAACATGCAGCTGAATATGAGTAACCGTCATGGACTGATCGCGGGAGCCAGCGGCACCGGCAAGACCATTACGATGAAAGCTATGGCGGAATCATTTTCCGACGCGGGAGTTCCGGTATTTTTATGTGATGTCAAGGGAGATGTCTCCGGCATTGCCACAGCGGGTGTTGCTTCGGAGTCCATGGACAAGAGGATCGATAAATTCGGTATCCGCGGCAGCTTTTCCTATAAGGCTTATCCGGTCTGCTTCTGGGATATCTATCAGGAGGGCGGACATCCTGTGAGAGCCACCATCTCCGATATGGGACCGGAGCTGTTATCCCGCATTCTGGGGCTCACCGCCGCGCAGGAAGGTGTATTGAATATTGTCTTCCGGATCGCGGATGACAAGGGACTTTTATTGATCGACTTAAAGGATCTGCGTATTCTGCTGAATTATGTGGCAGAACACAAGGATGACTATCTGACCACCTACGGAAGTATCTCCAAGCAGTCCGTGGGCGGTATTCTGCGGGCGTTACTGCCTTTGGAGAATCAGGGCGGAGACCTCTTTTTCGGAGAACCGGATCTGGATATTTATGACTGGATGCGTACGGATGTGTACGGCAAGGGTATCGTCAATGTGCTGAATTGTGTAAAGCTGGTGCAGAATCCTACGTTATATGCCAGCTTCCTGTTATGGATGATGTCGGAACTGTTCGAAAAGCTTCCCGAGGCGGGAGATCTGGAAAAGCCGAAGCTGGTATTTTTCTTCGATGAGGCACATCTGCTGTTCGCCGATGCACCGAAAGTACTGGTACAGAAGATCGAGCAGGTGGTAAAGCTGATCCGTTCCAAGGGTGTGGGCATCTATTTCGTGACCCAGAGTCCCAGTGATATCCCAGATTCCGTACTGGCACAGTTAAGCAACCGGGTACAGCATGCTCTCCGGGCGTATACTCCGGCGGAGCAGAAGGCTGTCCGGGCGGCAGCACAGTCTCTGCGGACCAATCCGGCGTTTAAGGCAGAGGAAGTGATCATGGAGTTAGGTGTTGGAGAAGCACTGACATCCTTCCTGGACGAGAACGGCGTGCCCGGCATTGCCCAGCGTACCTCCATCATCTGCCCTCAGAGTTTTATGGGACCGGTGGACGAGACGGAGCGCCGGAACCTGATGGCGCGGGACGGCATGGGACGCTACGATGAAGCAGTGGACAATATTTCTGCCTACGAAGTGCTGACAGACACTATAGAACACGAAGCAAAAGCACAACAGCTTGCCGCAGAGCGCGCCCAGCTGGAGAAGGACAAAGAAGCTTTGGCGAAGCAGCAGGCAAAGCTTCAGGAATCTGCTGTGAAGCAGAAACAGAAGGAATGGGAAGCCGCTCAGAAAAAGAAGGAAAAAGCAGCGGAACGCAGACAGGCCCAGATCGAGCGTCAGCTCATCAACACCGGTGCCCAGGTCATCAAGAGAGGTATTCTGAGCACGCTGTTTGGAAAATAAATGCCGGAAGAAAGCAATATAATACTGCCTGGAAAATGGTTTTAAAAATCCAGGCAGTATTTTTATCAAGGAATCCATGAAATATTTTCTAAGATCACGGCTTCTGAAGCAAAAAACTTATTTCAAGGGTATCATATCCGAATAGGACACATTCCCCTGGGAATCCTTCATGAAGAAGATGCACACGTAATTCTCCGGATGATCCAGTGGCTGTACCACGGTCCGATAGTCGGAGGTCAGATCCACCTCAAACCCCATCATCCATTTCGATGTCTCCCAGTCAAAGAAATCCAACAGATCCCCATTCTCATCCCGGGTCACGTAACTACAACGTGCTGCCACGGACATATTCGCATAATCATCCAGACGGATCAGCTGCTTGCTGGCGCTTTGCACATCGTCGTCGTCATCGCTTAAAGGAATCGCATTTCGGATGATACCATCTGGATAATCTTCATTTACCGCAATCTGCAGCTTCGCAGCCTGGGATTCCCAATTATCGAAATTCATCAGTACTACAAATGACAGATAACGATTCTCCACGTCACTGATATCCGATTCCGTCAGGATCATAGGAATATCGGATACCCCATCATCATCCTCCATATACAGCGCATTGTTTTTATATGCCGCATGCAGTACTCCATTTTCATCCAGTGTTACGCGTTTGCTTCCCTGAATGAACAGATACATCTCATCAGCTCTGGGATCTTCTTCGGAAGTAATGTAACCTTCTTCTTTGGCCTTGCAGAGAATGTAATAGCCACCGGAAGCAAAATTAGCCTGCTGTTCGGGAGTGAGCTGCAGCGTGATGTCGCTTTCATCATAGGTGCCGTCGTTTTCCGTGGTGACAGTAGTGTGCGCATTGGAAATCTCACGATCTGCCAACAGGGTATCACCGTTTTGAATTGCATAGAAATCCTGTAAAAAACGGGTGTAATTCGGAGCAAATCCAAGATACTCCTGCATTTCAATGCAGGCATCCCGGTAGTCTTCGTCTGTCTGATAAGGATAACAGATGGAGATACCACCGGCATTTTCCATATTGGTATCGGAATATGCAATACAGCTTTCCACTGCCCGGGTGGCAACTTTGGCAGTGTCCGAATTATCTCCCAACAGTTCCAGCATATGTAGTACATCGACCATGCCGTAATTCATATCGGAGGAATAGCTTCCGAAGTCTCTGACTTTGGCACGATTACGAACCAGTTTCGGATAGTTTTGCACATCCAGAGAGGTATCCAGTTCCGCAAAATAGGTATTCAGAGCGTCTTCCGCTTCTGCGTAAGCGTTCAGGTCAATACATGACAGCGTCAGATCGGAATACAGATTCGGATAATAGTCAAAGACATATTCACCGTAATCCATATAAGAATCTACAATGTATTCACCCATCTCGTCTCCGGGAATCGCTCTGTCCGACAGGACGGAGAGAAAAGCGTAATTCCATCCCCAGCCGGGTTCGGTCTCCTGGGATGCAATCATATAATCTGCATAGGGAGCCAGCACGGAAGCCACTTCCAGAGAACTCATAAGGCAGGCGTCGAAGCCGATCCATTCTAATTTCGTCATGTGGGCTCCCACAGAATCTGCAAGTGCTTCGGACAGTTCGTCCAAAGTCAGCAGATCTCTGTAATTTTCATCCACACCATATCCCAGTACGGGTCCGCCGCCGTGATCCCACAGAAGCAGACTGTAGGAATCTGCGGGGAAAAAGTCAAAGCAGTAATTCATAAAGCTGCTTAAAGTCAGGGGATCTCCCATATTTTCCGCAGGATAAGTATCCAGCGGAGCAAAACCGTCTTCGGTCAGGAGCAGTGTGGTACAGGCATCGCCATCCAGACCGCGATCCTGCCATTGCGAAGCACCTCCGGCATATACAATGACATTATTATGAGCGGTATCGACGCCGGCCGCTTCCATTTCGTCCATATCCAGGCTGGCATTTCCGTAAGAGGATTCCAGATCGGATCCTACCATGTAGATCATGATCGTCTGCACGGTGCCAATGTCTCCGAGAGAATCATAATCTATCTGCGGCTGTGGTGTGGAAGCCGGTTCCGAATGATAAGTGCCGTGGTGAGACGATTGTGACGAGCTGCTTCCGGAAGCACTGGCGTATTCCAGAATCTGGGCGAAGACACCGAGTGGCGTCGTCTTGATCCGGCATCCTGTCAAAAAGACGGGGATCATCAGCAGACACACAAAAGTCCGTAGCTTTCTCTTTGTTTTTTCCTTCATAAGAACCTCCTCATAATTGAACTTATAAAATTTATTATTACATGAAAAAAGAGGACCGTCAAACACTGTAATCGCTTACAGCCGAAAAACGAAAAAAATACTAAGGAAGACTTTTTCAAAAAAACAGCATAAAAATGAAATGATCCGGGCATTCTGTGATCATAGAAACCAAGTAATTGTTCCGACAGAGCAAGGATGGGAGGATGGATATGGAACAGAAGGAAATTCCTCATATGCCGGTAGATTCAATACAGCCGGATGCGCAGCAGAAACAGGAATACCAACAGTATGTAAAGTCGGTCACACCGACACACAATCTGTGGACGCAGATGGGGAAAGCATTTCTGACCGGAGGAATCATCTGTTGTATCGGACAGGGAATTCTGAATTATACCGGAAATGTGCTGGGGATGGATCCGCAGACTTCCGGAAGCTGGTGTTCCCTGCTTCTGGTATTTTTGTCTGTAGTACTCACGGCGTTTCATATTTACCCCAAGATTGCAAAATGGGGAGGCGCCGGTGCATTGGTGCCGATCACCGGATTCGCCAATTCCGTGACGGCTCCGGCGGTGGAATACCAAAAGGAAGGTCAGGTATTCGGCATCGGCTGCAAGATATTTACCATTGCGGGGCCGGTGATATTGTATGGGATTTTTTCCAGCTGGGGGTTGGGGTTGATCCTTTGGGTGTTACAGATGTTTGGAATCCGTGTGGGGTAGTCTGAAAGGCGCGGATAGATTCCGGCGGGAACGTGCACAGTGGTTGACCGGTTGAAATAGAAGAGAAAACAGTGTAAAATAATTTTGTCCGGGCACGGTTTCGGGCAGAAACGGGTCAGTACGGAAAAAGATAAAGGAGAGGTTACCATGCAGATAGGAAAAGAGATGGCGATTCCGTCCATTTTGAAGATCGGAAACGGCGCATTAGGAAAAATCGGCGGTTATTTGAAGGCGGAGAATCTGGACCAGGTCGTGTTATTTTTCGGCAACGGACTGATTGACATGTTTGGGGAACTGGTGATGAATTCCCTGAAGGAGGCAGAAGTGAATGTCCTGGAATATAATGAACTGGACACAGTAGATATTGATGATATTATTACGCTGGCTTTTGCCATTCCCAATAAGGCAAAGGCTGTGATCTCCATCGGCGGAGGTAAGGTCATCGATGCCGGAAAATATGCGGCTTTTCTGCGGAATCTTCCTTTTATCAGTGTGCCGACTTCCAGCTCCAGTGACGGATTTTCCAGTGCCAGTGCCTCTCTTTTGGTACAGGGAAAGAGGACATCTGTTCCTGCGAGACTGGCATATGGTATCATCGTGGATACGCAGGTGATCCGTACCGCTCCGGAGAAGTTCATTTACTCCGGCATCGGCGATATGATCTCCAAGATCACAGCGCTCTACGACTGGATCTTTGAAGAGAAGGCAGGCTGCGGCGAAGTGAATGATTTTGCGGTCATGATTGCGAAGAAAGCGGTGAACAGCTTTGTCCGTACCCCTTACGAGAGCATCAAGGATGAGCTGTTCCTGAAGGAACTACTGGATTCTTTGGCCATGAGCGGTATTGCCAATGAGATCGCCGGCAGCAGTGCTCCCACCAGCGGCAGTGAGCATCTGATCTCCCATGCACTGGATAAGATTCTGGAAGTACCGCAGTTACATGGTATCCAGGTAGGCATTGCCACCTACATTATGGCAAAGGTACAGGATCACCGCTATATCCGTGTCAGCACAGTGCTTCAGGATACCGGCTTCTGGGACTATGTGGCAACTTTACATATGAAGAGATCCGATTTCCTCAAAGCCATCGACATGGCACCCTCCATCAAACCGCACCGCCATACCTATCTCCATGAGGAAAAATACCGCGAAGCCGCGAAAAAGCTGGTGTTGGAGGATGAAGTTTTAAGCCGGGTATTGGAAGACTAAGTGTGAATTCCAGGATGACAGGGACCGTTGTTAAAATGATTTCCAGTGATATAACCCCTAGAAATACGAGCGGCATGATAGACCGGCAGATAATTATTATGGGTCTATACAGAAAAATGTTGTTCTGAGATACTCAAGAGGGCAAATAAATTTTATAATTTGAAGCATATGGGTCTATGCAGAAAAAATATAGTCAGGGATACTTGATTTTGTAAAAATGAGTACCTGGAGGAGTATTTTTTCTGTATAGACCCATTTAACAAAATAAGACGATTAAAAAGCGAAAAAAATGGAACTCAGAAGAGAAAAAATCTGTATAGACCCACGAAAATTGAAACAATGACATTTGAACAAAACATGTAAGGAAGTTACCGCAGAAAATAGTAATAGATCATTTTTTCCACAAGCTCCGTATTCAACGGATATGCCTGATTTTCATAGGTTGTAAGCAAGTGAACGGAAGGAAGAATGCCATGTGCAGCATAAAGCTGCTGTTTGGAAAAGGCATTTTGACGATATCCGGGGGAATCCATCAGACCAAAGTGTTCCCAATAATACAATTGTTCCGTCTTAGGATGAAGAATTGTGAAATCAGGATAAAATATAATATCGCCGAGGTTAAGGGCACATTCATAACGAAATGGAATTTTGTTTGTATAAAGAAGCATGGCAATGATAGCTTCTGATTTTGAACGTACGTTGATGCCGTTGACAGCTTTATAGATGAGGTTTTCAGAATTTTTGGAATTGCGGTCGTAAGTCTCCTGCATCCAGGCTGTGTGTGAGGGAGATAATTGAAAATAGGGAGCTAACAATTCGCTATATCCGAGTGAAACATCCTGCAATAATATGGAACTTTTTATTGCCTTTGGACGATGTCTGTCATAAAAGTTGATAGCTTTTTTCTCCTGAAGTAATTCTTCTAGCAGGGAAGTGAGATATTTGCGAAGCGCCAATTGCTCAGCAAGTGCACGATCAGATTTAGGAATATATTTTTTAGAATGACCATCACTGGAATACCATTTGATATTTTCTCCATTATGTGAAATGATCAGTTTTCCATGGGGTAATTGTTTCAACTGCTGTTGAATATCAGAGATTTTCTGTGTAAGATCAGTTCTGGTATGAATAAAATCGGAAAAAAATAAAGACATAAGAAACGCCTCCTTCGAGAAAATATAGAAAATAAAAGAAATAGTTATAGAAGACAGATACATAATCAGATTAAAACAGATAAAGCGAGAATTGTAAAGGACTAATAGCAATTTATATAAAGTTTATATTTTTTTTATTGCAAAGAGAATAGATTGCGTTATAATGTTAGATGGCCAACAAAAAAGTTAGTTATCTAACATTTTTGCAAAATAACATTGAGTGTACGTCTTTTCATGCTATGCTAAAATGCAGAAGCTGATTTCAGCAGTTTATGGTTTGAAGCATATAGAAGATAAGGAGGCAGAATGAACGAGGAAGATGTATTGACGAACCGCCAACTTGGATTCGAGCTCAAGGCCGCCAACAACATGATCCGCCGGAAGATGGAAGTGATCTTCGCCCAGCAGGATAGTCATGAACTTAACGGAATGCAGGGACCGCTTCTGGGATATCTGTATCATAAGAGCAGGAACGGTGATGTATATCAGAAGGATGTGGAGCGGGAGTTCCGGATCCGCAGATCTACGGCGACGGTAATGCTGCAGAGCCTGGAACAGAAGGGATATCTTATCCGGGTAGCGTCGACGGAGGATGCCAGATTAAAAAGGATTCTTCTGACAGAGAAAGCAATCGAGCATCATAATATGATCGAAGAGCAGATCCGGATTTTCAACCGGGAGCTGGAGGATGGTATTACCGAAGAAGAGAAACGGACATTCTTAACTATTTTAGATAAGATGATGCAGAATCTGGGAATGGACGGTGAGCGTGTGGAAAGTTCCAACGTACCATGCCGAAATGAGTGATGACAGCAGTTATTCCAGACAGGCAGATCACCGAGTATTTATCAGAGCAGAAAAAGCAGAAACAGCAAAGAAGCAGCCAAGAAATAAAAAAAGAAGCAGTAAAGAAATAACAAGGAAATTACATAGAACTAACAAGAAGAAAAGCAGAAAGGAAATCAGCTATGATTAAAACATTAGCCAGACAGATCAAGGAATATAAGCGTGCATCCCTTGTCACACCCATATTCATGATCCTGGAAGTAGCCATGGAAATGGTGATTCCGCTCCTGATGGCATCGATCATTGATGACGGTGTGCAGGCGGGAGATATGAAACATATTTTTGTCATCGGTTGTTATATGGTCCTGGCAGCTATTGTCGGATTGTTCGCCGGTGTCATGGGTGGTAAATACGGTGCGAAAGCATCCACCGGATTTGCCAGAAACTTAAGAGAAGCCATGTATGAGAACATTCAGACCTTCTCTTTCTCCAACATTGATAAGTTCTCCACCGCAGGACTGGTCACTCGTATGACTACGGATGTTACCAATATCCAGAACGCTTACCAGATGCTCTTACGTATGTGCTTCCGTGCACCGGTCAGCCTGATCTGCGCCATGCTGATGGCGTTTCTGATCAACGCGAAAGTGGCAAGCATCTATCTGGTAGCCATGGTATTTTTGGGAATCATCATGATTTTTATCATGAAAAAAGTATCGAAATACTTTAGTGAAGTATTCAAAAAATACGATGACTTAAATGCCAGCGTACAGGAAAACGTAGCGGCGCAGCGTGTGGTAAAGGCTTATGTGCGTGAGGACTACGAGATCGACAAGTTCCACAAGGCCAGCTACAACATCTACAAGATGTTCAAAAAGGCAGAGTGTACGATGGTCACCATCTGGCCCGTCATGCAGTTTACCGTATATGGCTGTATTCTGGGCATCAGCTGGCTGGGTGCGCACATGATCGTTGCCAGTCAGTTGACCACCGGTGAACTGATGAGTCTGTTGACCTATTGTATGACGATCCTGATGAATCTGATGATGTTAGCCATGATCTTCGTTATGATGACCATGAGTGCTGCCAGTGCCAAACGTATTGCGGAAGTACTGGAAGAGAAGGCAGACATCACGAATCCCGAACAGCCTGATTATGATGTGACGGACGGCAGCATCCGTTTTGATCATGTAACCTTCCGTTATAATAAACAGAGTGAAAAGCCGGTGTTAGATGACCTGAATTTCGAGATCAAAGCCGGTGAGACCATCGGTATCCTGGGTGGTACCGGAAGCTCCAAGACCAGTCTGGTGAACCTCATCAGCCGTCTGTATGATGTCAATGAGGGTACCGTTTATGTCGGTGGCAAGGACGTCAGAAACTATGATCTGGAAACCTTACGTAATGAGGTATCTGTGGTATTGCAGAAAAACGTGCTGTTCTCCGGTACGATCTTGGAGAACCTCCGCTGGGGCGACGAGAACGCTACCGAAGAGGAGTGCATCCGTGCCTGTCGTCTGGCATGCGCCGATGAATTTATTGAAAAGATGCCTGGAAAATATAATACTTATATTGAGCAGGGCGGAAGCAATGTATCCGGCGGACAGAAGCAGAGACTGTGTATTGCCAGAGCACTGCTGAAAAAGCCGAAGGTACTGATCCTGGATGATTCCACCAGCGCCGTGGATACCGCTACTGATGCGAAGATCCGCAAGGCATTTGCCACGGAGATTCCCGGTACGACGAAGATCATCATCGCTCAGCGTATCTCCAGTATTCAGGACGCGGACCGCATCATCGTAATGGATAACGGCAGGATCGATGCATTCGCACCTCACGAAGAACTGCTTCGTACCAATAACATTTATAAAGAAGTATATGAAGCCCAGACCCAGACGGGTGGCGGCGACTTTGATGAGAATGGAGGTGAGTCATAATGCCAGGACCTATGGGCGGCGGAATGCGTGGACCCGGCAGAAGAATGCAGGGTGGTAAACGTATTGAGAATCCGGGAAAAGTATTTAAACGACTGATGGCATATATTTTCAAAAACTATGCCATTCACTTCATTTTTGTGTTGATCTGTATCGTACTGAGCGTTGTGGCAAGCATTCAGGGTACTCTGTTCATGCAGAGGCTGATCGATGACTACATCCTGCCCATGATCGGACAGGAGACTCCGGACTTTGGCAATCTGTTCCGGGAAATTGTCCGTGTGGCAGGCTTTTACCTGGTGGGTGTAGCGGCTACGTATGCTTACAACCGTATCATGGTCACGATAACGCAGGGAACATTGAAGAGTCTCCGTGATGATCTGTTTGAACACATGGAGAAGCTGCCGATCAAGTATTTTGATACCCATTCCCACGGGGATATCATGTCCATCTACACAAATGATATTGATACTCTGCGTCAGATGATCAGCCAGAGTATACCGCAGGTATTTTCCAGTTTTATTACCGTAGTGGGTACGCTGGGAAGTATGCTGGTACTGAGTATCCCGCTGACAGCAGTCAGTCTGATCATGGTGGCACTGATGATGTTTGTCACCGGTAAAGTAGCGGGACTGAGCGGAAAATATTTCGTAAAGCAGCAGAAGAATATCGGTACCGTGAATGGCTATATCGAAGAAATGATGGAAGGTCAGAAGGTAGTCAAGGTATTTTGCCATGAAGACAAGAGCCTGGAAGAGTTCAAAAAGTTGAACGACGAGTTGTGCGAAAGTGCTTATAATGCAAATAAGTTTGCCAACCTGATGGGACCTATCAATGCACAGTTGGGTAACTTAAGCTACGTGGTATGTGCTATCGTCGGCGGTGCTATGGCACTGGGCGGCTTTGCAGGATTGACCTTAGGTAAGCTGGCCAGCTTCTTAACCTTCAACAAGAGCTTCAACATGCCCATCAGCCAGGTCAGCCAGCAGTTGAACAGTATCGTCATGGCACAGGCAGGCGCTAAGAGAGTTTTTGATCTGCTGGATGAAAAAGTAGAGACCGACGAAGGCTATGTAACTCTGGTACGTGCGAAAAAGGTAGACGGCAAGATCGTAGAGTGTCCCGAGAGAACCGGTATGTGGGCATGGAAGCATGTGCATCAGGCGGATGGTTCTGTAGATTATATTGAGTTACAGGGTGAAGTGGTATTTGACGATGTGGACTTCGGTTACAATGATGACAAGATCGTGCTGCATAACATCGAGATGTATGCAAAACCCGGTCAGAAGATCGCATTCGTAGGCTCCACCGGCGCCGGTAAGACCACGATCACGAACCTGATCAACCGTTTTTATGATATTCAGGATGGTAAGATCCGTTACGACGGCATCAATATTAACAAGATCAAGAAAGCGGATCTGAGAAAATCCTTAGGTATCGTACTGCAGGATACCCATCTGTTCACCGCTACCGTTATGGAAAATATCCGTTTTGGTAAGCTGGATGCTACGGATGACGAAGTCATTGCCGCAGCGAAGTTAGCAAATGCGGATACCTTTATCCGTCAGCTTCCGGATGGCTACAACACAGTCCTCACCGGTGACGGTGCGAACTTAAGCCAGGGACAGAGACAGCTTCTGTCCATCGCCAGAGCCGCAGTAGCGGATCCTCCGGTACTGATCCTGGATGAGGCTACCAGCTCCATTGATACCCGTACTGAGAAAATCGTACAGGACGGCATGGATAAACTGATGAAGGGCAGAACCACCTTTGTCATCGCCCACAGACTGTCCACTGTCAAAAACAGTGACTGCATCATGGTCCTGGAACAGGGTCGCATCATCGAGCGCGGCAACCATGATGAACTCATCTCCCAGAAGGGCAGATATTACCAGTTGTATACCGGTAATGCCATCGCTGAAGGCTAAGAGAATTTATGATTTGATAGTGAACAGTGCCCGGATCAGGGAAGATATGATCCGGGCACTTTTTTTTATGGATATGTGATGTTTGTGTCTGGCGGAGCCGGATGAGGGCACAGCCACCGCCGCAAGCCTGTGCTGTGCCCATGAAAAAATAAAGGTTTACAACTTGATAGAAATATGATGTAATATTGTTACATTTCATCTGACCATGAAACTCTATTTACAACTCTTGTGAAAATCCAGCTGGTTTCAGCAGAATTTCAACAAAAAGTAACTGATCAAATCACAATAAAATAAGAGAAAGGCGAAGTCATGCTATATCACCAGATGCTAAGAGAAAAAGAAGTGCTGGACCAACGGGAAAAAAACATTTTGGAACGACTGCAGACATATCCGGCAGGTAAACTGATCTATTCTCAAAACGGTAAGCATAAGAAATGGTACATATCTTGTGATGGACAGAAAATTTATATTCCTAGCAATGAAAAAAATACTGCTGTCTCTATGGCGGAAAAGAAATATTATGAAGTAATGCTTCAGGATATAGTGCAAGAAAAACGAGCAATACAAAGTTATTTGGATTTGTGTAACAAAGAGCAAACGGGAGAAGAACAGTTGCTTGAGACTGCTGTATATGCAGAACTGTTGAAAAAAGTATTTACTTCAGTAACTACAGAAATTGCTGAATGGGAAAAGCAGGATTATGAGAGATGCCCCAAATATCCGGAACAACTGATTCATCCTATTTTCAACGGACAGAAGGTGCGTTCCAAATCAGAGGCAATCATTGCGACGATGCTGCATGTGAACAGGATACCATTTCATTACGAGGAAGCATTACATTTGGGAAAGAGAGTGATCTATCCGGATTTCACCATAAGGCACCCGGTAACAGGCCAAGCCTATTACTGGGAGCACTTTGGTATGATGGCTAATGAAAATTATGCGCAGGCTGCTTTTCAGAAAATGCAGCTCTATAATATAAATGGAATTATGCTGTCGGATACACTTCTGGCTACCTATGAATCGGAAGAGGCTCCTCTAAAATCTAACATCGTAGAAAATATGATACAGCAATATTTTCTGTGAGAAAATCAACTCCCTTTTTACAAAAGTGTGTCTGATGCATAAGTCCTTATAATTATTCGATTTTGATACTTTTATACATTTATATACATTTTTCCATAATGTGGAGCATATTTTTTTATAAGTTGTCGTGCAATTTATTAGAATGGAATTTTTAAAGAGCCAGCACCTTGAATGGGCTGACTCTTTCAATGTCACCTGTAATTGATAAACATGAATTTTCTTAATTCTTCATCGCTGGTTTTTTTCTTTTCCAATTAATCAGTAGACCAATCGTGGAAATAACAAAAATTAATGCCGATGTTAAAGAAATAATTCCATCAGTAACCACAAATATGATAAACGTGGCTAATGGAATATAATTAAGAATACTTTTCAAAATTTTCATGCCCAATCCTTCCTTAGGTTTCATAATAGGTTTTTCTTTATTTTACCACATGACAAAGGGTATTGGTATTGTTATTTTCGTTCTTTGATGACTGATTCTATGATATTTATTTCTTCATCAGTAAGGTTGTATTCTTCGTAAAGCTCTTGGTCTGTAAATATATGGTCAAAGGCTTTTGATACTGGTACGAAACGCCACTAATCATTACTACTGTTTCCCAGATTATCTGGAAAGCCTTATGGTATTGTATTTGAATTTGGACTACTTGATTTTCTAATTGCATACGCAATTCGTGAAATGTATAATTATACTGTTGATACATCAGACACACAAATGTAAATAGGGACAAAATCAATAAATTGCACCACCCATGAGAAAAGCAGTAAAGTAAATCCCATATAATAAAGCTGATGCAAAACACAGCAATGGATACAACAGTTTGTGTTTATTAAGTAATGCAGCGGTAAAGAAAAAAAGAGGAAGTGCATTCAGCATATACCGCCCACCACTGATCAGAAATGTGACAGAGTAATTGATTAGGGTATAGACCAGGAGATAGGCACTGTATTTCAGCGGCTGGGTCCGGAGAGAATAGAGAAGCAGTGCAGCAGCCACAACGAACAGAATCAGTTCAGGATACCATATGAGAAGCGTGGTATCGGAGACCTGACCGGAAATATAACGCATAATTTCCGCCACACAATTTGTGAACCAGGTAGCGGTGTGATACCAGTGATTCTCCTGATAAACAGTGAACTGAAAAGCATTGCCGGTGATCTGATAATTAAGCTCTAAGTACACAAGGTTCCCGATGGGAATCAGAAACAGCCAGACGGTCTCTGTAAAAAAGTGTTTCAGAAAGCCCTTGAACTGCCCCTCCTCAATCATCCGAATTGGTTGAGAAGATATTAGAAATTCAATTATACCGACGCCAAAAAGGATAACACCCTGAATACGACAGAGGGATGCTAAAAGCCCAATCAGCCCCACAATCAGCCATTTATGCCTGCGGATATAGAAAAAACCCGCAGAAATCAGACAGAAAAACAAGCTCTCTGTCATGATTCCTCCGAAGAAAAAAGAAAACGGGTATAACAATAACAAAGTCAATGATTTCTCGGCAATGGAAGCTCCGTATTCCTCCTTTACAGCACCATAGAAAAAGACACAGCCCACACAAAAAGAAATGATGGAAACAGCAAATGCAGCCACAGCATAACTGTTCACAAAAAAGTGAAAGAAGCGGATGAACCAGGGATATAACGGGAAGAAGACGAGAAATAGATGCTCTTCTCTGCCAGACCATTCCGTTACTTCTGTGCAATTGACATATCCTTTTTCCGCGAGATCAAGATAATGCTGGGCATCAGATTTATTCCACAGATTGAAAAAATCATTCCAGGAAAATGCAGCTGCATGTGATAAAAAATCTGATTGCACCAAATAGATAAGCACACTTGCAAAATATATCAGTACACGGATCAGAAAAGCCAAAAACAGAATCCGGAGAACGTCTTTTTTCGTCAGACCTTCTCCTTTATAGTCTGTTGTATTTTGAAAAAATCGAGAAACTCTGTATTTTTCCGGAACATCCATTTCAACAAAAAAGCGAACAAACCATATTCCTATAAATAAAATGAAGATGGTATTCAGAAGAATGGTCATAATAGTCTCTTGCCTTTCATTTAACCCGAGATCAATACCCAGGTCGGTCTCCAACGTAAGTATTTTATTACAAAATCCACATCCACCGGCTGTCCGGACAATACCGGATAGAACAGCAGGAACAGGGCAAACGCCACCGTGGCATAAGCGCAGCAGCCGATAACAAAGGCGCGGTCGGATACATGTTTTTTCCACTGCATCAGGCTGTACACGATCATCAGTACCACAAAAGGAACACTGGGGAAATAGTGGTAGATGAAAGTGATCCTGGTGACAAAGAACCAGGGCAGGTACTGCGCCAGGTAGCCGACTGCCAGAAAAGCAGCTGTTGCATATTCTCTGTGGGACAGGGTAATTGCAGTATCTGTGGAGCTCTCTGTTTTTGTGTGTCCTGTCAGAGAACAGAGAAACGCATTATTGCGAATTAACAGGTACAGGATGTAAATAAATGCCGGAATACCGATCCACCATACAACAGGATTGCCGAAAGCGCTGATCCCCTCTTTGATTGCATCGGTCACATATCCCGAATAATACCAGATCGGACGTACCATGGTCGGCCATTCATACCAGGAGGAAGAGTAGGGATGTGTCGCCTCCAGGCCACTGTGGTAATTGAACATGGAAGTCTGGTTCGCCAGCATACGGTCAAGCAGGCCGGGATGAGCAGTATTCACAAACGGCAGGTAGGACAGCAGATAGATCACTACCGGGATCAATACGAAAAAGGTCAGACAGAAATCGATGGTCTTGATCGTATAGTCAGGGAAATTCTTCACTATATATTTATGATCGATACCGTTTGTGCTTTTGCCAGGATGTGCTTTGGCATAAAGGTATTCCCGGTAGCGACGCAGCAAATGCGCGAAAAACAGCAGTGCCAGACCACATCCGGCATAGACACCGGTCCATTTGCAGGCAATGCCAAACCCCATGCAGACACCGCACAATCCTAATGGAAGGAAGGTCTTATGTGGTGGCGTGTCATAAAAACTCATGGAGCAATAACTGTACATAAAATAGTACATGGCAATCACGAAGAACGTGATATAGACATCGATCGTTGCAATCCTCGTCTGAGTAAAATGCATAAAATCAAAGGCAAACAGGAAGCAGGCGAGAGCCGCTGCGGGGGTATTGCCGGTCATCTTCTTCCCCAGCAGATAGAGGAAGGGCAGCATGGCGATGCCAAATAAAGTACCCATGATCCGCCAGCCGAAGGGATTCATCCCGAAAATAGCGATACCCACAGAGATCAGAATTTTGCCCAGAGGCGGATGCGTATTTTCATAAGTGGGCAGTCCGTGGAGGAATTCATAAGCCGTACGGGCATGATAGATCTCATCGAAATACATGCTGTTACGGAAAGAATAGCGTTCCGGGTAGCAATCGCTCTCATCGAACAAAGTCTCGTAAGCAGAGGCATTCACGGGGCGCAGGATTTCACCGTCCGCATCCGTGAAGACCAGTTCGATCAGAGACGCATCCGTATCGGTCAGTGTGAGACGCAGGCAGCGGGCGTCTGTTACGCCTGCCTGCCGGGTCAGATCTTCCAGAGACACATCCTGCCAGGTGAAGACATTATTCAGAATGATCTCGCCCAGATACGTCCAGTCCTCCGCCTCTGAGCTACGGACTTCAGCCGTAAAATGCCGCTGATGCCAGGGCGCGATGTAACTTGCCAGGGTAACGGGAACTGTATTTTCCGGAAATTCCAGTTCAATGACCTGATTCTGTGTCATATCGTAGGTTGTCTCGGGAGCCTTGCGGTCGCCCAGGTCATAGAGTGCAAAAAAGCTGTAGAGAGCACAGATTGTCAGCAACAGACACAGGTCTGCTCTCGTGAAGCGCACCTGCTCCTTAGAAGGTGTGGGCGCTAAGGGGGAGAGAAAATGTTCCCGGAAGTGGGAGCCGAGGTCACCCGCGGTTGTGGCGGCAACAGTCACCGCTTCCCCATGAATATAATATTTCCAGATGATTTTGTAGAAATCATACAGACAATATAACATGCCTGCGGATACCAGCAGAATTATGGGAGCCTTGCGGTCATAGTTCTGCGGATCGTAATGGTACAGCACGTTGGCAGTGTTGTAGAAATGCAGCGCGGCGAAACCGGCATAACATTTCCACAGGGAGCCGGCGGGTTTATACAGACAGCAGAACAGCAGCAGTGCAAGTCCCGGATACATATAGCGTTCGTGCATTCTGACAGAAAACAGGAACATAGTCAGAATGATAAAAGCACCGAGGCAAAAATAGCGTGAAGGTTCTTTTCGGCAACGCAAGGCAATCAGAAAAGTAAAAAGAACGATCAGCACAATGGCAATGGATCCCCAGGTTCGGCAGGGAAGGAACAGAAAGATCGTGTTCTGGTCCACCCAGTTCATGCCTAACAGCCCCCAGAAATTATAGGCATTAACCGCCGCATATTCATAGGAACCCAGCGTGGAAGTATACTGCGAGGTGGCGGCATCCAGACCGAAGGGAACGCACAACAGAAGCATGCCGCAGATCACAGCCAGACCGCCGCACAGATTATAAGAAAATTTCCTCCAGGAAAAATCCTGCAAAAATACATGATCCAAAATGCCGACCAGAAGGACGGGAGTGAAGATCAGTGTCTGCGGCTTTAACAGAATTCCAATACCGTAGATCGCATAAGCCGGAAGCATTTTGCCGTCCATAAGAAACAGGCACATCAGGATCACCACAAGGGTGTGAACGGAATCCACCTGCCCCCAGCAGGAAGAATTCAGGATGATTGCCGGCTGGAACAGATAAGCACAAGCTACACATACAGATTGCATTTCGGAAAAATGCAGTCTTTTTGACGCCTCTCTGAAGAGCAGACAGCCGCAGGCCATGTCGCACAGAATAGCAGGCAGCTTTAACAGCATGATATGCAGGCTGGAATAATAAGGGATCCCAAGCAGGGAACGCAGTGCCCCGATGAGATACAGGACATACATGAATCCGGGCGGATAATCGGTAAAAGTCTCCGCGGAATAGAATGCCCCGGGACCTACGGAGAAGATCCGGTCAGCCCACGCAGCAAAACAGGCAATATCATTGCCGAAACCGTGGGTGGTATAAGCAAGGATCAGACGAAGCAGCAGGGCAGCCCCGAAAATGATCCAGACGAACCGGGTAATGTTTTGGAATTTACATTTGTCTTCCTCTTTTTGGAAACCGGTATAGCAGACACCGCACAGAAGCAGTGAAAGGATAGCAAAAAAATGTATCATAAGATATAATTCCCCCCAATATTTTTATGATCACAACTTAAAAATATCAAAAAATGAGTCTTTCGTAAAGACGAATACTTAAAAATAAGTTATAATCATTAGTAAATTCAGACAGATGCAAAAAGGGGACAAACATGAAGAATAAGAAAGTGGAAAATATCATCACAGCAATACTGGCGGCGGCAGTTCTGATCACCGGAGGGATGAGTCTGTATTCCTATCTGTCGGAGCAAAAGGCGAAAAACGAATATGATGCCATAAGACAGGAGGCAGTGGTGGAAGAGTCCAGGGTGGAAGAGACGGAAGAAGTACAGGTGAAAAACTACCCCGATCTGCAGATTGATTTTGCAAATCTCAAGAAGACCAATCCGGATTTCCGGGGATGGCTTTATTTTCCGGCGCTGGATATCAGCTATCCGGTGGTACAGGGCGAGGACAACAATTATTATCTGAAGCATTCTTTTGAGGGAGAAAGTGTAAATGCCGGATGTATTTTCATGGATTGTGAGGCTTCGGCGGACTGGTCGGACCGGAACACCTTCGTCTTCGGACATAATATGCGGGATGAGAGCATGTTCGGTAGTTTTAAAAATCTGTTGAAGGGGACGGTAAGCTGTAAGGAGGATCCGTATTTTTATATCTATACGGAAGATAAGGTCTATATTTATGAAATCTTTGCTTATTACGAGACCAGAAGCACCAGCGACCGCTTCGCAACCTTTACCTCGGATGCTTCCTACGATGATTACGTGCAGTGGGCGACGGAACATTCCCTGTATGCCTCGGATGCGGACTTAAGCGACAGGGGGAACATTGTGTCGCTGTCTACCTGCTATGGTTCCGCAGGCACGAAGCGAAGAGCACTGCTCCATGGAGTACTGACAGAAACGGCCGCTTATTAGGACATTGGTACCACAAATGGACAACCAGAGAACAAAAATAAGCAATAAATCACAAATTTAATAAAAAATCTGAACCTTTTTTATGAGATCCATAGTCTTAATAGATGTAAAGAAGAACGAAAACGTTTAAGTGCGTTGGGAGTAACACATGGGGTTTCATATAAGGGAGAAATCAGATGAGCAGACTTAGTAAGTATGTAAAAGAAAAAATCGTAAAGGTTCTGGTGGCAGCGCTGGTAGTGGGAACTGTCGCAGGGAACGGAACACTTACGGTACAGGCAGAGGAAGCGGCTACAGTAGTAGGGGAAGAGTCTGTATCCGGTGGTGACGCTGTTGTGAAAGAAAATGTAGTAGCTGATCCGGAGGTAACACCGGAAGCAACGACGATGGTTACACCGGAAGAGGCAGCAGGTGCAGGTCTTATCATGCCGCTGACAATGAATTTATGTGCGGAAGCAAATGAGACAGTAAATGCGGTGACTGTGGATATTGCTGGAGTTTTAGGAGCTGCCAATGGCTATGGAATTTTTGTAGAGGGAATTACGGAGCAGAGCGGTGACAGTGAAGCTAATATCTGCACAGGCAGTTTGAAATATTATAATAACATTGGCTATACAGGAAAAGGTACTATTTATGTAGATGGTGAATATACAGGTTCAGGCTCCAATATTAGATGTTCTAATCTGATTCTAAAATCAGCTTCTTTTGAGCAAAGAGGTAATCAATGGTTTGTAAATGGAGTTTATGTAGGAACCACTGAGCAGATTGGAAAAATTGAAAGAGGTCAGTTCGATCTGGCAGGAGCATTTACAGCTATTCGTACAAATGCTGAAAACTTGCATGCAATGGGAACGGAATTGAGTTCTAATGAGATTTCCTTGAATGATGTGTAACTTAACAGAATATCTGACAAAAAGGACATTCTAACATGAGACCATCCGTGAAGAGGTGGGAAATGACGGGAAACCCCGTGAAATCAAGGGTTGTGGCGAATTTAATAGAGAAAAAATGAAGCATCTTTGACAGCGAATTTGAGAATAAGCTGTTTCGGATGCTTTTTTTGTGTCCTTGGAAGGGAGGGAAGTGGATAGAGTGCTTGGAAGCATTGGTTTTACTTGGTTTTTGAGCACTTGTTCTATCCACAACACCTCAAAGTTAGGTTGTAAGGACATTATACATCAGGCATCCTCTTCTGAAAATAGGTCAAGCGTTATAACGTGGCGTTATTGCGTTACTGATTAAGTGTTGTCAATGTGCGTGTTTGTTTCGTAAAGTCCAATAAAATAAGGGTTTTTTGGGAGTAACGCTTGAAAAAAATGGCGTTACTCAATGCAATCAGTACCCGGAACCGTGGAGCCGGAACATGATACAAGCAAAGTAACAAAATAGAACTATTAAAAGTGAACTGTTACTTTGCTTTGTTTTCAAGGGAAAACGTATTTTTTCGGGAATTATTTTCCTGAAATGGCAAAGTAACAAAAAAGGGTTACAAGTAACCCAAAAACAGTATAAAAAAATCAGCCAACCATGTCACCATTTTCTGTACCCATCAATCCGGATGATTTTGCAGTCACATCTCTTTCTTTTTTCACCTTCCGGAGCTTTAGTTGCAATAAGCCCATGAGTTCCTCTTTGTCATCTTCAGGAAGCTCCCGGAAACCATTCAACAGCTCCTCTTCCAATTTGCAGATATTGGACTTCTGCATATTGGAAGATATTCCGGTTGCCAACCAATTCATATCACACTCTAACACTTGTGAAAGCTTATAAAATGCAATAACGGAAGGCGTAGTTTTTCCGTTTTCGATTTTGCTCAATGCTCCTGAAGTGATGTCACATCTCTCATATATGTCTGTTTGAGAGAGTTTCAATTCTTTTCTTCTTGTTTTAATACGTTCACCAATTCCTATCATATCTAATTCCATGATGACCTCTCTTTCTGCAAATTGGAATATTTATTCTTCCTGAAAGCAGAAAAAGTGTTGACATTCTGCAAATAGGAAGATATAATAAACCTTGCAAGGGTTACTTGTAACCCACTAATCCAAGATAAATCATATCAAAAAACTTAGTAAATCTCAATAGTCGGAGTTCTCCGGCACAAAGAAAGTCACCCGGTTCAGGGTATCAGGAAATGGAACTATGAAGGAATGAAGGAGGTGCAGGATGCAGAAGCAGGAGTTTGAAGAAAGAATTGAAAGAACTGTCACGGATGAGCAGTACAAAGTGATTGAAGAAGTCTACATGTGGCATCCATCTATCCGGAACACATCCGGCAAAGATGAAGTTGCTGAACTGTATAAGAGCTTTGGTATGACAATCTTCTATGACATGCTTCCAAGAGCAAAGAAAGCCCATGAGCTTGATGAGCTCCTCCGGAACGCACAGAGAGAAGTGCAACGGATACAGGAAGAGATAGAAGAGCTGTCCTGTCCTACCTTGAGAATTGAATAGCGAAAATGCAGCCGGGGCTTCCTCCTTTCTACATTAAATCAGAGTCAGATGTGTACAGCACACATCCATCCTCATCAGTGATAGTAACGGGAAGCCGAGAGCCTTCTCTACTAAAGAAGGACTCACAGAGCACCGTCACCTTCCGCTTAGTATCTTCACGGGTGGCACCATGAACAGGGAAGGTGATTGATAATAAGGTTTTTGTGGTACAACCTAACCTTTTTCCTACCGGATGATTTTGATTTTCCATAGATGGTTGTCCCGGCTGCTTTTCATATTATACCACAGGAGAGGAGATGATGCACTTGCTGAACCTGTCAAGTGATGATATGGAAGCATTGGTTGAGCACAGAGAGAAGTTGGATGCAGAGCTTGAGCAGCTCCGGGAGAACCGGATGGAGCTTGAGGCAGAGATTGAGGGAAAGGAAAACGCTCTCAATATAATTGACAAAATCATAGAGGAGACGGAGGTGAGCTACTGATGAAGAACGGAAAGGCTCCCACAAGGGAACAGAAGAAGATGATGAAGGCTCATGGATTGGTGCCGGAGAATTGGCTTGTGGTCAAGAACCTTCCGGACTCATTGGAAGTAGTGAGCCGGGTATCTCTGAAGAAGGTTGGAGGAAAACCAAAGACAAGGACTATATCAAAGAGCCTGTAATTGGTTGGAAAGGTAGGTTGTAATGGAGAAATACAAGGATAGTGATGTGGAGCTGATGTCAATACTCCTGAAGCTTCAGGAACAGACAAGCCCCATCAGGATGTCAATAGGATACACAGTAGGCGGCACAGTCCGTCAGGGTATCATCCTGTATGAGGCGGCTCCAAAAGTCATTGAGACCCTTATAGAAAAAGGATACACCTGTGACCTGAATGGTTGCGGTATGAGGGTATACAAGCTGTGATGTGAGGTGAGCAGATGGCAACAAAGCAGACGAGACTGACACCCTTTGGGCGGAAGGTCAGGAAAAGGCTCATAGACAAGAATATGACACAGGTGGAGCTTGCTGCTTTGCTTGGATGCAATAAGCAGTACATCCACAAGATTTTAGTCGGTGAGCGTAGTGGAAAGAAATACATTGAGGCAATATCAAGGATACTGGATATTGAAATAGCAGCATGAAGGAGGTGAGCTGATTGGCTGAAGTATATGTCACATTGAGCGAAGCGGCGGAACTGGAAGGCGTTCAGTATCAGACAATGGCACGAAGAACACAGAGAAATAAAAAGAACTTTGTGACCAAGACCGAGAAGTCAGAGACAGGAGGAAGGGATGTTGTACTTGTGGCGGTCTCCTCACTGTCCAAGCAGGCAAGGAACGCATGGAAGGAACGGGAGAAGCTGAAATCTTTCACGGAAGAATTTCCGGACAAGAAAGAGGATGAGCAGAAGCCGGAAGTGCCATGGTATGTGAATACTGATGTTGATTGGTACATTGAAAACTACAAGGAGAGATACTACAAGGCTGTGGAGCTTGGGAACGTGGTCAGAAAGTTCCTTCAGTATGACGAAGGAGACCGGACAAAGTACGCTGAAGAGTTTGCACAGAAGTATCTTGGAAAAGGTCAGAGGACACTCTACCGATACACCAAGGCATACCTTGAAGCATCCGCATGGGCGGACAAGCTTGAGAAGGAAGACGGAGCAGGGCGTGAGTTCTTCAAGGTTCTCTGCCTGTGCCGGAAGCCAAAAGAGACCGGATGCTTTCCAAGTATCAAGCCGGAGGTCAAACAGGTTATCAAGAATATATGGTTCAATGAGGACTTTGCCCGAAACCAAGGAACCCGTGAGATGCTGTATGAGAAGCTGACAGCCATTGCCAATATAAACAAGTGGGAGAAGATACCATCCTATCAGACGGTGACAAGGTACATCAGTTACCTCATGGAGGATGAGGGAATGAGGAACGCTTGGTTCCTTGCATCCCGTGGTACCCGTGAGTACAAGAATAAGGTCATGGTGAAAGGAAGCAGAGACACCAAGGGTCTTCAGGTGATGCAGATTGTCATGGGTGATGAGCATACCTTTGACTGTTGGGTGAGCTACAAGCAGCCTAATGGCAAGGTTATAGCCATCAAGCCACACTTGGCTGCATGGGTAGACATGAGGAGCAGGGTCATCATGGGAGATGTGATGTGCAAGGATGCCAACTCTGACATCCTGAAGCAGAGCCTACTCAAGATGATATATTCAGAGCCGGGAGGAGTTCCGGAGTATCTCTACATAGACAATGGTAAGGACTACACAGCAAAGACCATGACAGGAAGAGACAGGAATGACCGGAGCGGCATGAGCTTTGACAATGAGACAATGGGCTTCTACAAGAGCATAGGCATCAAGGATGACCACAGGGCTCTTCCTTATGAGCCATGGAGTAAAGGTCAGATTGAGAGGTTCTTCCGTACCGTGTGCAATAAGTTCACCCGTTGGATGAAGTCATACACCGGAACACTGACAGGCTCAAAGACCTCTGACAAGGTGGATAAGGACATCAAGCGGATGCTTGAGAGAGGAGAGCTACTGACACTGGAAGAGTTCTATGAGAAGTGGCATGAATGGCTCACAACGGTCTACATGCACACGGAACACTCCGGACTGAAGAAGATGGGAGAGACCTACAAGAAGCCTTATGACTGCTTTATGAATGGGGACAGATACTTCAAGGCGGCACCGCCTAAGAGCTATGCAACCATGCTGATGATGAAGTCAGAGAACGTGCTTGTCCGTAACATTGGCATTACCAAGTGGGGATATGAGTACCGCTCTGATGAGCTTTGTGACTATATCGGGCGGAAGGTTGACATCAAGTATGACCCGGATGACATGGCTGTCCTGTATGTCTTTGACCAAAAGGGCAAGCGTATCTGTGAAGCATATTGTCAGGAGCTTCTTCAGATAGCTCCGAAGGTTACACAGAAAGCTCTTGAGGAGCACCTGAAGATGCAGAAGAGACAGCAGAAGCGTGACCGGGAAAGACTTGAAGAGGCAAGGAGACCGTTTGAGGAACTCAATGAGCAGTATGTTGGCTTCAATGAGACTACAGGTGGTATTGAGCTGATGATAGGTGGAAAGAAGCAGGAGAAGGCTGCAAAGGTCATCACGATACCTACAGACAGAACCTATCAGCAGGGCTTCAGAGCCGAGAAGAGAGAAGAGCCTGAAGCGGACAGCGAATACATGAGCAGGCAGGCAGAAAACGCCCTCAAGAAGCTTAGAGCTATAGGAGGATGATATGGTCAGGATGATATTGATTGGAGCTGCCCTTGTGGTTATGGCAGTTATAGCATTGGTTGAATTGGCGTGGTTGGCATTTTCGATTGCGGCGGCGTACTTGGAAAATATGAAATAAGGTTGAAGGAAAGGAAGGTTGTAAACATGGAAGCATTGAATACCTACAAAACAGAGAAGACATTGGCAGAGCAGATGAATGAGAGACTGGCGGAGATGAAGATGACGAAGGCAGAGGCAGCTCTCAAGATGAACTACTCAAGAGCAGCACTTAGTCAGTACCTCAATGGGAAGTATGCAAGTGACCCTACAGAGCTTGAGAAGAAGGTCAGAGAGTTTCTTGCCGCTACCGGAGGCGTTGCTGAAGGTCAGGAACCGGAGAACAGCGTACCTACAGGAGCAGGCACACTCAAGAAGAAGGTGGAGTTCTTTGAGAGCAGAGACTTTGTGCAGACCATTGGTGTGTGTCAGGCATGTCAGGAGTACATGGGGCTTGGGATAATCGTTGGAAAGTCCGGTCAGGGAAAGACACACGCCCTGAAGAAATATGCAGAGCTTCCAAGGGTGGCATACATTGAGTGTGATGACACAATGGCTTGCCGGGACTTGGTGGAAGCCATTGAGAACGGTATAGGACTCCCAAAGGGTTACGGTGGAACGATATGGAGCAGAGTCAACCGCATCCGTGAGTTTTTCAATACCAATGAAGGGTTCCTACTCATCATTGATGAGGCAGACAAGCTTATCAACAAGTACACACAGAAGAAGATGGAGATACTCCGTGGTATCTTTGACCAGTCGAATGTAGGCATTGTCATAGCAGGAGAGCCGAGACTTGAGACAGAGCTGAAGGGCAATCTTGCCCGGTTTGCTAACAGGATGGACTTCTACTACAAGCTGAAGGGACTGTCAAAGAATGAAGTAGTTGACTACCTTGAAGGATATGAGGTGGATGAGGCTGCCATGGGTGAGATGATAAGCCGGGCAACCAACACACAAAGCGGATGCTTCCGTCTGTTGGACAGAACTCTCAACAACGTGCTCCGCATCCTGAAGCAGAAGGGTGAGACCCGTATAACCATGAAGATTGTGAGTGAAGCATCCAACATGATGATGCTGTAGGAAGGAGAGAGTTCTATGAAGGAGATTAAGATTGTACTTAGTGGAGAGAAGGAAGAGCAGATTGCTCAACATATTATGAAGAGCGTATATGAAGCAATCAATGAGCATGGATACTGTGACATCAATCTGTGTGCAGATACTATCCCGGAGCCTAGAAAGGATATACAGATACCTACATTCCTGACGCAGTATGCAAGAGGCGGAGTCATTGAGAATGGGAACGATAAGAGAAAGAGGGGATAGTATGGCAGGAAATACATCACAGCCAAGTATCAAGAGGGTGTGGGGGATTGCCAAGAGTCCGGAGCTGAAGCTCACGGATGAGGAGCTGCATCTTCTTGTACAGGCACATACAGGAAAGGACAGTATCAAGGCTCTCAACAAAAGGGAGCTTCAGACTGTCATCCGTGTACTTGGTAACATGAAGGACTCTGCTAAGAAGTCAGAGCGTGGAAGGAACCGATACAGCGGAAGTGAAGTCACAGAGAACCAACGGAAGAAGATATACAAGCTCACGCAAGAGCTTGGATGGGACAAGCCTGCAAGGGTCAATGGAATGTGTCAGAAGATGTTTGGTGTCAGTGCGGTTGAGTGGCTGAACTATCAGCAATGCTCAAAGCTCATTGAAGCCCTGAAGAGTATGTTGAAGAGGCAGAAGGAGAAGGAGGAGCAGGATGAGGGATTGCAAGCTAATAGTGATAGTCAGGGATGACAAGGTCAACTTTGAGGGACAGGACATCAGTGTTGAGGAGTTGGCACAGATAGCAGGCTTCCTTCAGGTGTTCGTTGGCATGGAAGGTCTGAAGCGTGGACTGGATATGGATGATGTGAAGAACAACATGCTTGACATCCATCTTGCTGCAATGGAAACGCTAGAGGAACAGCTCCGGGCAGGAAAACTTGACCCGGATGACAGCTCATAAGAGGAAGGAGTGGTATATAGTGGCGAAGAATAAACGGTTGACCAATAAGGAGAAGCAGGCAAGGGCAGAGCTCAAGAAGAGGATGCAGGACAAAGGGGTGCTTCCTCCGGATAAGCCGAAGCTGAACCGGAAGAAGTTCATTGATGAAGCAAGGGAAGAGTGGAATGGCAGAAGTAGTGACTGCTTTATATGGGAGTATTACCTCATGGATGCCATCTCCTACATGCTTTGTCAGAGAGAAGGGATGAGCTCAAGAGCTTCACTTGAGGCTGTAGGAGCTGCCAAAGTTCTGAAGCTTGCCATCAGGCTCCGTGAGTTCTCTGAAGAGGTCAGGGAAAAGGGTAAGCATGAGTACAAGTTGGTTGACCAGTACAACTATATCAAGGACATCTTGGATGCCTAGAAAGGAGCAGACACATGAGTACAGCTTATAAGAAGATGACAAGCCACGGTTCAATCAGTATCCCGGTGGCAATGAGGAGAGAACTTGGCATTGAGCCAAAAGACCCTATGATTGTGGAAGAGCATCAGGGTGAAATCAGGATAAAACCGTACACTCTCCGCTGTAATTTTTGCGGAGTGACAGAGGGTGTGCATGAGTTTCATGGGAAGGGTATCTGTGAAGACTGTGCAACAAAAGCATTTGAGAAGTTAGGAGGCAGACAGTAATGGAACAGAAGACAGTGAAGACCATGACCAATGAACAGCTCATTGGAGCATGTGTGTGGCTTGACCGTGAGCAGAAGAAGAGCCGGGCTATGATGAACAGCTACAAGGCGGAGCTTCAGGCTAGAGGATTGGCTATCATGGAAGACCACAATGTGAAGTATGTGAAGTTTTACGGTGATGAGGGTAGTGCTGCCATCACAGACAGCATGAGCCTTGACATCCTGAACCCGGACAAGCTGAAGGAGCTTGTGGGTGAGGGAGTATACAAGATGAAGGTCAAAGAGGAGACCAAGACAACCTACAAATTTGACAGCAAATTTGAGAAGGCTATGAAGGCAATCTTCACAGGTGACTACACCTTTGAGACCACACTTGAGGAGTTCCTTGATGAAATGAGCATCAAGCCGGATGACAAGCAGAAGAAGCTCCTCCTGAAGAAACTGAAGGGAGAGTTTGAGAAGGACAAGGAGACTCTCATCTCTGTATTGGTTCCTGAAGGGGAAACAGTTCCGGACTTTGACGTGGAGCTGTGGTACATCTACCGTATCAAGAACGGGGAACTCATCAAAGCTTTTCTTCCGGAAGAGATGATTGATGCCATCATTGAGGGCATCCGGAAGAGCATCTTGGTGGAGACCAAGACATCCATCACATTAGACTATGATGACACGGAAAAGGAGGACTAATCATGGCAGAACAGAGCAAGGACATCCTTAGTGAATACACTAAGGACATGACTCCGGAGCAGAGAGCAGAGCTTCAGGAGAAAGTGAGCAACATGACGGAAGAGGAACTCAAAGAGTTCCGCAATAGTTTAGACCCTGACAGCATGGGATTTTTTGGAGAGGAGAGTGTGTAGGAATGGCAGCACCAAAGATTGAGAAGCTCCTGACCCCGTACAATTTCACAAATAAGGATAACGCAGGGCGTATCAAGTACATTGTTATCCATTATGTAGGGGCTCTTGGAGGAGCAGAGGCAAATTGTAAGTATTATGCAAGTAAGTATCTTGGAGCATCAGCACACTACTTTGTAGGCTTTAATGGAGAGGTATGGCAGAGTGTTGAGGATGAGGACATTGCATGGCACTGTGGAGCAAGCAGCTATAAACATGCAGAGTGCAGGAATAGCAACTCTATAGGCATTGAGATGTGTGTCCGCAACAAAGGAAGTCAGTCAGCGGAAAGCAAGGATTGGTACTTTGAAGAGGCAACTGTCAATGCTGCCATTGAACTGACTAAGTACCTGATGCAGAAGTATGGAGTTCCTGCTTCCAATGTTATCCGTCACCATGATGTGACCGGAAAGATATGTCCTAATCCGTATGTGTATAATTCGACAAAGCACACATGGGATGCCTTCAAGAAAGCTATTTCAGGAGGGACAGAGCAGAAGGACAGCATGACCAAGATAACCGGAAAATCTGAAGCTACAGCGGAGCAGATGACAGCATACATCAAGGCAAAGAATGGCAGCGTTGCACAGAGCGTACTTGATATGATACCTCTGTATCTGTCTGAAGGTGAAGCGGAGAATATCCGTGGTGACATTGCATTTGCACAGAGCTGTCTTGAGACAGGCAACTTCACCTTCTCCGGAAGTGCTGTGGAGCTCTCACAGAATAATTTCTGTGGTATGGGAGTGACACAGAACGGGGAGGCAGGAAACAGTTTCAAAACGCCACAGCTTGGCATCCGGGCACAGATACAACACCTCAAGGCATACGCCAATACAACGAAGCTGAAGCAGGAATGTGTTGACCCACGCTTTGACCTTGTATCCCGTGGATGTGCTCCTTATGTGGAGTATCTTGGAATACAGGAGAACCCGAAGAGCAAAGGATGGGCGGCAGGAGCTGGATATGGTGAAAAGATACTGAAGATACTGGATGCAATTAAGGAAACCGGAAGCAGTCAGGCAGGAGATGGAAGTCCGAAGCCGGATGAGACCAAGAAGGATGATGACTTCAAGGAGTATCTCATCACAACCACATGTGATGTGCTGAACATCCGCTCCGGTGCAGGAACGGATAACAAGGTGGTAGGAGCTATCCGTGAAGTGGCAGGAAAGAAGAACAAGTACACCATTGTGGAGGAAAAGAACGGATGGGGCAGATTGAAGTCCGGAGCCGGATGGATAAGCCTCTCATACACCAAGAAGGTAGCTGCATCCACAGGCACAACATTCACACCGTATCTCATCACAACCACATGTGATGTACTGAACATCCGCTCCGGTGCAGGAACAGGATACAGTGTAGTAGGAGCCATCCGTGAAGTGGCAGGAAAGAAGAACAAGTACACTATTGTGGAGGAAAAGAATGGATGGGGCAGATTGAAGTCCGGAGCCGGATGGATAAGCCTCTCATACACCAAGAAAGCCTCATAATAGTAGGAAGGAGGCTATAATGGTAGCAGATGAACTAACAAGAGCCCTCATTGAAGAGACCACGTTGGAGGATATTTCAGAGAGCTACCGCCCTGTGGTGGACATCATAGGGATTGAGAAGTTCATTGAGCTTAGTGAGTATGCCAAAGGAGATGAGCTCTACTTTCCAAAGACAGAGAACATCATAGCTCCGGCAAGAAACAGGCGTATCAAGAAAGAGTGGAACGGATACAACTCAAAGGAGCTTGCAGAGAAGTATAATCTGACAACCAAGCAGATAGGAAACATACTGAAGGATGAGCCAATGATAGGACAGATGAGCATTTTTGACATGAATAATGATGATTGATTTTCCGAAAATGTTTCCCCTAAAGAGTCTTTCATAATGAGTATAAGATAAGAGCATGTACTTAGTACATGCTCTTATTGTTTTGTGTATTATTCTCAAAAAAATGACAGAAAAGGAGTGGTTTGTATGACGAATTTTACAGTGGATGTATCACAGATTGTCCTCTTTATCGGTGTGATGGCGTTTATCGTCTCCATCATTACGGAGGCACTCAAAAAGTGGACATGGTTTGACAAGAAGGTGCCTACAGCCCTGACAGTCATCATCCTGTCCCTCATCCTCTGCCCGGTCTGCCTGTTGGGACTTGCGGCATATTATGGGGTAGCCATTGAGTGGTTCATGGTATTTGCATCATTCATTGCTGCCTTCATTGTGGCGTTGGTGTCAATGGATGGATGGGAAAGGGTCACAGAGCTTGCAGAAAAGCTCATCAGAAAGAAGTAGCCTATGGATTATGTTATCACGTTCTCTGATGTGATGGCAGGGGTTATCACTCTTGGGCTTGGAGTGATAACCTTCTTCATCAAGGGGTGGTTCAACAACCTCAAGAGCAGCACAGAGGAGATAAAAAAGCAGATTAAAGAGAATGATGACAAAGTAAATAAGAGAATTGACAAGTTGGAAGAGGAGACAGACCGGGATATAGCGAACATCAAACAGGAACTCAATGATATAAAGGGTGATTTTGCTACCACGTTTGTACTCCGTGAAGACTTCTTCCGCTCCATGAACGGAGTGGAGGACAGAATGAGGAGCATTGACAGCAAGATTGACAAGCTCCTAATGCAGAGTAACAGAAAAGAGTGAGGTGAACAACGTGAATGACTTAGAAAAAGCAGAAATCAAGCAGAACAAGGCAATCAGGGGATACATCATCCGGTGCTTGGTGAAGGGATACAACAACACAGCCCTCACAAGGCAGTTATCCAATGCCATGATAGCAGCCGGGCTCATCATATCCCCGGACATCAGCAAGTATCTTGATTATCTTCAGGGAGCCGGATACATCGAATTTACCGAGGAAAAGGTCACAGCCTACAATGCCTATGCCAATGATGCAGTCATCAAGCTCACCAAGGAAGGCGTAGACCTTGCGGAAGGTACGATTGAAGACAATGGGGTTGATATTTGATGGGTGATAAGAGAACCAAGCAGAGAATAACCTCAAAGATTGATGAGCTCCCTGAAGACTTGCGGATGAAAGTGGATGTGATGCTTGCTGACACATCCAATACCTATGAATATATTAGCCAATTCCTGAAGGGAGAGGGCTATGACATATCAAAGTCCAGTGTAGGCAGATATGCCACCCGGACAAATAACGCCATGCAGAGGCTTCTTGAAGCACAGGCACAGACTGACAGGCTGATACAGGTGGTGAAGGAGAACCCGGAAGCGGACTACACGGAAGCTGCCATACTCCTGACCATGAACGGGCTCCTGAACAAGGTGGCAACCGCAGAGGAAGAGTTCAATGAGATGCCACTTGATAAGGCAGGAAGGCTCATTGCTTCACTGTCCCGGACAAAGGTATATAAGGACAGGGTGAAGCAGGACATGAGAAGGAAGGCTGACATTGCTTTCCGTGAAATGGAGTCCGAGATGCTGAAGGTCATCAAGCAGGATGAGAAGTCAGCAGCACAGCTCAAGGAGATATTGGCAAAAGCAAAGGAGCGGATGATGGAAGATGATTGATATTGACAACTGGATGAGGGAGCTTGAGGAAGAGGAAGATATAGAAATCAAGAACAATGAGGAGTATCAGACCAAGCTCTTTGAGGAATATGTACTCCGTGGGTCAGACCATCAGGAGGAAAGAAGAAAACTGAATGAGAGGTATCTGTCCGGGGAGGAACTCATGGGAGAGCATGGACTTAGAAAAGAACTTGCTGCCTTTGACATGTCCTACTTTGGAAGGGCGTATCTTCCACACTACTTCATCCGGAAGTCACCACACTTCCATGAGGAGCTTGATGAGATATGGAGCCGGGGAGTAATGAAAGGAAGAAACCCTCTGAAGGAAGCAAAGGTCATATCAAGACTGAAGGGCTCCCGTCAGGTAGTGGCAGCTCCCCGTGGTCATGCAAAATCAACCAACTTCACATTCAAAGACAGTCTCCATGCCATCCTGTACGCATACAAGCATTACATCCTCATCCTGTCTGACTCTTCAGAACAGGCGGAAGGCTTTCTTGATGACATCAAGACAGAACTTGAGGACAATGCAAATATCATCATGGACTTTGGCTCTCTGAAGGGGGACAAGGCGTGGAGAACCGGAGTGATACTGACCAAGACAGACATCAAGGCGGAGGCAATAGGCTCAGGGAAGAAAGTCAGAGGTAGAAGACACCGGAACTGGAGACCTGACCTCATTGTACTGGATGATATTGAGAATGATGAGAATGTCAACACACCGGAGCAGAGGCGTAAGCTGAAGAATTGGTTTGACAAAGCAGTATCAAAGGCAGGGGATACCTACACAGACATCATGTATATAGGTACCATACTCCACTATGACTCCCTGCTCAACAATGTGCTTCAGAACCCAAGATATAAGACCAAGAAGTACAGGGCTGTCATATCAGAGGCAGTCAATACAAAGCTGTGGGATGAGTGGGAAAGCATCTACACCAATCTCTTCAATGAGAACCATGAGGAGGATGCAAGGACTTTCTATGAAGCCCATGAGGAAGAGATGCTCCTTGGAGCTGAAGTCCTTTGGGAAGAGAAGCTGTCCTACTATGACCTGATGGAGATTAAGGTATCCGAAGGTACAGCATCCTTCAATTCAGAGCTTCAGAATGACCCGATTGACCCGGAGAGTGCAACATTCAATCCTGAATGGTTCGATTATTATGAACCGGAGCTCATGGACTTCTCAAGTCCGGAGTTCGTCTTTGTAGGTGCAAATGACCCGTCACTTGGAAAGAATAAGAAGTCAGATACAAGCTCCATCATCAACCTTGCCCTGTCTACCAAGACCGGGTACATGTATGTGGTGGATGCCTCCGTAGAGAAAAGGAAGCCGGATGTCATCATTGAGGATGTGTTTGAGATGAACCGGAGACTGAAGAGGGACTGCAAGAAGGGCTTCTACAAGTTTGGTGTGGAAGTTGTCCAGTTCCAATACTTTTTCAAGGAGGTCATGGCTGCAAAGTCAGCCGAGGAAGGAGAGTATATCCCGATAGAGGAGATACAGTCAACGGTCAACAAGGTACTCCGTATTGAGTCATTGCAGCCTGTCATCAAGAACAAGTACCTGAAATTCAACCGGGAGCACAAGACACTCCTGAAACAGCTTCAGGAGTTCCCTATGGGAAAGAATGATGATGCTCCTGATGGTCTTCAGATGGCGGTGCAGCTTGCACAGACAGTCAAGGCGGTAGCATCAAAAGCAAATTACAAGACAGTCCTCCGGAGACGTTTCCGGATGGGTAAAGGTGCCTACTAGGAGGTGTGATACAGCATGGCAAAAAGAAAGAAAAGGAACCGGGGCGGAGGAGTACCCTTCAATCCGGATGTAGATACAGGAACAAAAAGACCCGTGACCGCAAGAGTGGCGGTTGGGGATGTCAATGACAAGTTCTCTGATTATCCATCCAACGGACTGACACCACGCAGGCTTGCCCGTATCTTTCGGGAAGCTGATGAAGGGAATGTCAGGGCACAGATGGAGCTCTTTGAGGAGATGGAGGAAAAGGATACACACCTCTTCTCACAGATGCAGACAAGAAAGCTTGCTGTGACGGGTCTTGATTGGGAAGTGCAGCCATTCTCTGAAGATGAGATTGACAAGGAGATAGCGGACTTCATAGATGAGCAGCTCAAGGGAATTGAGAACTTTGATGAAGTGCTCATTGATATGTTGGATGCCATTGGAAAGGGTATCAGCATCATGGAGCTTGCATGGACAGTAGAGGATGGAAGGAATGTCATTGAGGATATTGAGTATGTGCATCCTAAAAAGCTTGTGTGGGATAGTACCACGGATGAGCTGAAGGTATGCACAAGAGAGTATCCTTCCGGTGTGGAGCTTCCGGAGAATAAGTTCGTAGTACATAAGTACAAGGCAAAGTCAGGACACGCAAGCCGGGCAGGAATTATGAGGGTTGTCTCATGGATGTACCTGTTCAAGAACTATGACATCAAGGATTGGGTGAGCTTCTGTGAAGTGTTCGGTATGCCGCTCCGTCTTGGTAAGTATGATGCTTCTGCATCAGAGAGTGACAAGAAGCAGCTCATGGAAGCCATCATCAGTCTTGGAACGGATGCAGCCGGGATTGTGCCGAGCTCCACAATGATAGAGTTCATTGAGTCACAGAAGACCACAAGCGTAGAGATATATGAGAAGCTTGCCCGGTATTGTGATGAGCAGATAAGCAAGGCAATCCTTGGACAGACACTCACATCAGACAGTGGCGGAGGCTCTTATGCACAGTCAAAGACCCATAACGAGGTCAGGCATGACCTGACTGTAGCTGATGCAAAGTCATTAGCTGTGACAATCCGCCGGGACATTATCAGACCGCTTGTAGAGTTTAACTATGGAAGTGAAGCAAACATACCATTCTTTGGCTTTGACTGCCATGAGGTGGAAGACCAGAAGGAAGTAGTTGAAATATACAAGACACTTGCCTGTGATATGGGGCTTGAGATACCAAAGAGCCACATATACAAGAAATTCAACATACCGAAGCCGGAAAACGGTGAGGAAGTCCTGAAGCCGCCGCAGGCAGGAATGATGACAGCACAGCAGCAACCAATGGAAACAACGGAGGAGCTGAAGCTGAAGCAGGAAGAGGGACAGGCAGAACAGAGACAGGTGGACACAATCGTCTCCATTGCTAATAAGCAATCAGAGGACATCTTCCGGGAGATGATGAAGCCTATTTGCAAAATGATTGACAAAGCGGAGGACATGGATGAGCTGCAAAAGGTTCTGAAGGATGAAAAGAAGCTCCGTGAGTTGTATCAGGATATGGAGAGCCCGGAGCTTGAAGACCTGATACAGCAGGGCATCTATCTGTCACACCTGATAGGGAGGTCAATGGACTAATGGATGTATTGTATGGACTGACAAAGGACTTTGTCTTCAAGGAGGCGGTGGCGTTCCTGAAGGGGAAGAGAACACTGACAAGTGAAGAGTATAAGATGCTGTCTGATGAGAGCCGGGCAAAGGCTTTCACGGTGTCAGGATATACAAGTCTTGAAGTCCTTCAGGAGTTTCTTGACTGCCTGACAAAAGCAGCAGAAGAAGGAACCACCAAGGAGCAGTTCCGAGAGGATATGAACAGGTTCCTTGAGGAGCATGGATATGAGGGCATCAATCCTTGGAAGTGTGACAACATCTTCAGGACTAACATGCAGACCGCCCTCAATGCAGGACACTATAAGAGCATGACAGATGAGACCACAATGAAGCTAAGACCATATTGGAGATACCGGACAGCCGGAGACGGACATGTGAGAGAGTCACATGCAGTCATGGAAGGAAGAGTGTACCGGGCAGATGACCCTATATGGGATGTATGGTACCCACCCAACGGGTTCCGGTGCCGCTGCATGGTGGTGAGCTTGTCAAAAAAACAGGTTGAAAGGATGGGATTGCATGTTGAAACAGAGGCACCGTATGATGTGGACTACTCCACCGGAGAGATACTCACAAAGTTTCCTGACAAGGGCTTCTCCAATAACCCGGCAAAGACCGTATGGAAGCCGGACATGACCAATATATCTCCGGAGCTTAGGAAGATGTTTAGGGAGAGAAAACAGCCGGAAGATGGTGAAACAAAATGAGAGCCTTTTTAAAAGGCTGTGAGTGTTCGGATAGGTAAATCTAAGGATATTTACATTGAGAAGCTCTAAGGGGCGTTATAACGCGTTATAACGCTATCAGAAAGCAAAGGAAAGAGGTGAGCGGATATGGCAAAGCTGATTGCATGTGCCGGACAGGGCGTGGAGCTCTCCGGTGTGCCTACAGAAATCAAAATACTTCCCCTTGGAAGAGTACATTCCCAAAAGGGGGACTTCAATGTGGATGATGAGAGCTTTGAGCTCATCCGGAAACAGTTCAAGGACAGAAAGCTTGACCTTGTCATTGATTATGAGCACCAAACACTGTCAGATGTGCAGGCTCCGGCAGGCGGATGGATAAAAGACCTCTACAAAGGTGAAGATGCCATCATTGCAAAGGTGGAATGGACACCAAAAGCAGCCGAGTACCTGAAGAATAAGGAGTACAGATACCTCTCCCCGGTGGTATTGGTGCGAAAAAGAGACCAAAAGGCAACAGCAATACACTCTGTTGCACTTACAAACACACCTGCTATTGATGGGATGTTTGCATTAGTGAACTCCCTTGATATAGAGGACATTTCAGAAGGAGGAAATATCATGGACTTAAAGGAACTTGCAAAGACATTAGGACTTCCGGAGACCGCAACGGAAGAGGAAATCAAGAAAGCGGTTGAGGATGCTGTAAAAGCAGCAGAGAAGCTCAAAGAAATGGATGGAAAGAAGCCGGGTGAAGGAGATGGGAAGCCGGGAGATGGTGAACCGAAGCCTGAAGGGGCTGACATGGTGGCAAACAGCACCATCCTTTCCATGCTTGGACTGAAGGCGGATGCCAAGACCGAGGATGTGGCAGCTTCCATCATGGCTCTGAAGGCAGGAGCACCGGATACACAGGCTGAACTCCTTGCACTCAAGCAGCGTATGGCTGAAAGAGATGCAGATGAGGAGGTTCAGAAGGCATTGAAGGCAGGAAAAATCACAGCCGCACAGTCTGAATGGGCTAAGTCATACGCCCTGAAGGATATGGAAGGTTTCAAGGGCTTTGTGGACAAGGCTCCTGTAGTAGTTCCGCAGGGCAAGCTTGACCTGAAGGATGCTCCGGCAGCTTCCAACTCTGATGAGGTGGATGTAGCCATCCTCAAGAACATGGGAGTATCCATGGAGGATGTTAAGAAGTACAACAAGAAGGAGGACTAAGAGATGAACAGAGCAGGAAACGAGAGAACCGGGAACCGGATGCTCAACATCCCTGTCAAGGGAGGAGCAGAACTGACAGAGGCAACAATGGCAGCCATCAATTCAGATGGTTATGCAGTAGAGGCAACTGCTTCCGCCGGGCTCCTGATTGCCGGATGTGTGCAGAGATATTGTGACAACCGTAACGGGGCAGATGGTGAGCAGACTGTCAGTGTGAAGCGTGGGACATTCGTATGGGAGAATGATGGAACCATCAAAGAGACTGACATCCTGAAGAAGTGCTACATCAAGGATGAGAAGACAGTGACCATCACAGCGGATGGCTCAAGTGTAGCAGGCACCATCTTAGAGGTAGATGATGATGGCGTTACCGTAGACATAACACAGGTATAAGGAGGACATGAAACATGATTGTTAATCAGGCAAATTTACACGGACTTACAGTGGGATACTCAACAGCTTTCAACAAGAGCTTTGATACCACACAGTCCAATTATCAGAAGGTTGCAACTGTGGTACCGAGCACCACAGGAGAGCAGGATTACAAGTGGCTTGGTCAGATGCCGGGCATGAGAGAGTGGATTGGTGAGAGAGAAGTACAGGCTCTTGCTGCTTATGACTACCTCATCAAGAACAAAAAGTTTGAGATGACCATTGGTGTACCGAGAGATGACATTGAGGATGACAAGTATGGAGTGTATACTCCTCTCTTCTCCAACATGGGAGAAGCTGCTGCATTGCAGCCGGATGAGCTTGTCTTTGGTGCTATGATGAGCGGCTTCAATGAGAAGTGCTATGACGGGCTTTCATTCTTTAATACAGCCCACAAGGTAGGTGATGCGACCTACAGCAACAGAAGCAATAAGAAGCTGTCAAGGGAGTCCTACATGGAAGGAAGAAGCTCCATTATGAGCATCAAGGGAGATAAGGGCAAGAGCCTGAAGCTTGTGCCTGACCTTTTGGTTGTACCTCCGGCATTGGAGGAGACAGCAAGGCTCATCTTGGAAGCAGACCAGATTGACGGTACCACAAACGTGCTGAAGGGAACAGCAAAGCTTCATGTAGAGCCTGCCCTTGCAGAGCATCCGGAGTATTGGTTCCTTCTTTGCACCAACCGCTTCCTGAAGCCTTTCATCTATCAGCTTAGAAAGAAAATCAAGTTCACATCCTTAACAAGAGACACTGATGAGAATGTCTTCATGTTGGATGAGTACCTGTATGGAGCTGATGGAAGAAGCAATGCAGGATATGGTTTTTGGCAGATGGCGTATGGCTCTACCGGAGAAGTAGAAGCACAGGCACAGGGATAAGAAGTAGGTGATTGGAATGTACTGTACTGTTGGAGAGGTTCTTGAAATGATAAAGGATGATATGAAGAATGTCATCATTGGAGATGAGTACATAGAAGATGAGCAGGAGCGTGAAGCTAAGATTGCAACACTATGTGAGTCTGCTATATCTGATGCTTGTGCCGAGATTGACGGGTACCTTGCCAAACGGTACAGAGTTCCCTTCACTAAGACACCACAGGTCATCAACAAATTTGCAAAAGACATATCTGTATACAACCTTGTATCAAGGACAGGTATAGATGAGAGTGACCGGGAGAAGACCTTCCTGAACCGATACAACGCAGCCATCAAGTTTCTGCTTGATGTGGCAAAGGGCATCATAAGCATAGGCGTTGAGGAAAAAGGAGGAAGCAGCGAAGCAGCCAATGGCTTCAAGATGAAGTCTTCAGGCAGGGTGTTCTCAAGGGACAGTATGAGAGGATGGTGATGGGATGTCGTCAATCAGGGCAGAGATGTCCGGAGATACTGATGAGCTGCTCCAACGCCTGAACCGATTGAGCCACCTTGAGACCCGTGGGGTTCTGAACTCCATAGCGGAAGGATTGAGGACTTCCACAGTGGAACGCTTCACGGAGGAGAAGACTCCGGAAGGTACAAGTTGGAAGCCATCCATCCGGGCACAGGAGGAAGGCGGCAAGACGCTCACCAAGACCACACAGCTCAAAACAAGCATCCGGTCAGAAGTGAGTGACAGTGGACTTGCAGTAGGTACCAATGACATCAGGGCTGCCACACACCAATTTGGTGATGAGCGGACAATAAGAGCAAAGAATAAAAAGTACCTCACATTCAAGATTGGTGGACAATGGAAGAGAGTAGCCTCTGTCAAAGTAAGCATACCACCAAGACCGTTCTTGGGTATCAGTGAAGAGGATGAGCAGGACATCAAGGACACCTTGGAGGAAATTTTTGAGGAGTAGGACATGGTAAAGGAAAGGAACTACTTAATAGAAACGCTGAAGAGCTCCGGCATCAAGAGTCAGGTCTACACCAATATGAAAAAGCTGAAGGCAGGAAACGAAGTCCACGTTGGTGCAGTATTGCGAAACGGTGAGACATTCGCACGCTCCGGCTCAAAAAAAACATACATAGACCAAGAGGGGCAGCGGAAGCGTAGAGTGAAGCTGTGGGACAGGAGCACATCACTCCATATAGTGATAGCGGACACATCAGAGGAGAAGGTGGAGGAAATCCTTGAGAACTTTCTCCGAAACCTGAAGAAGGGAATTGATGTGGATGGTAACTGGGTGAATATCGTGGTAGGTGAAGCGGACTGGGTAGAAGAGGGTGACAGTATCCTGAAGGCGAAAGTAGCGGTACAGTTCGACATCACTTTTGAAGGCGGTATCTATCAAGATAGAGACATTAAGCCAATGGACATTGGCTCTGTCGGATAAGGAGGAATAATCATGGCAGAAACAAAACAGGCTGCATCCTTAATGAGCATTGAGGAACTCAAGCAGAAACTTGGTGTATCTGATGCGGTGTTTGAAGGAACGAAGGCAGCAAACGGATGGAAGAGTGGAAGACAGGTGGAAGAGAAAGAGTTCAAAGAAGCCTGTGAAGCCTTCCGGAAAGCCCCGGTTGACGGGAGTAAGAAAGACAAGGAGGCAAAGGGATAATGTTTGGAGATGTAAATGTAAAAGTCGAAGACGGGAACCTTGGGAGAAGCAGCTCCACGGGTACCGGGACATCAATCAAAATCGGCATTTCCAATGTGGAAAGCAAGTCACCTATCCTGATTAGTGGCACAATGAACGCCAAGAAAATCAAGGAGAAGGTTGGCAACACACCTCTTGCTGATGCCTGCATTGATGCGGTTGAGTGGGGAGCATCCTCAATCTATTGCATCCCGGTGAAAGCAGGGACAGCCGGAACCATTGGAAAAATCACGGAAGACCAAAAGGGATACGGTACCTTTGAGGTAAAGGGAAGCCCTAACAATGCCTATGACATTGTGGTTGAGGTAATGGATGCCGGAGAGTGCAATGAGGGAAGCTTCAGATACTCATTGGATGGAGGAAATACCTTCACAGAGGAAATGACAATACCTATCACCGGAGAGGCAGAACTGGCAACTACCGGACTGACTGCAAAGTTCACGGATGCAGAAGGCGGTGACAGCTTTATGGAGGGAGACCGTTTCACATTCTCCACCACATCACCGGCTATGAGCAATGAGTCAGTAATCAGTGCGGTTGAGAGCCTCATCAACAGCCCTCTTATGTTTGAGTTTGTTCATATCGTTGGAGTATCATCCAAGGCTTTGTGGGCTTCTCTGTGTACGATTGCCAATGACTTCCTGACTAAGTACAAGAGACCTCTGTTCTTTGTCTGTGAGGCAAGAGGAAAGAAGGCAGATGAGAGCCTTGAGGATTATGTGAACGCAATGCTTGAGGAACGGAAGGGCATCAACAATATCTACATGCAGGTTGTATGTAGCAATTCCCGTTATCAGAGAATGGATGGAAGGGTTCAGGACATCAACAATGCAGGAATTGTGACCGGACTCTATGGAAGAGCCAAAGAGTCACAGAGCATTGGAGAGGTGAAGAGCTTCCCTATCTCTGAAGCAAAGCTTCTCAAGCTCCTTCCTGAAGGAATTGAGGACTATATTGAGACCTTGGACAAGGCAAAGTATGTGACCATCAGGCAGTACATTGGCAAGGAAGACTACTATGTGACCTCTGCAAATATGATGTCACCTGAAGGTAGTGACTACTCCTATGCTGAAGATGTCAGGGTGTCGAACAGACTTGTCAAGGCTGTCAGGGCAAAGGCACTTGATGAGCTTCAGGTAGAGGTTGACCCCGGAGATATTGAGACAAGCATCACAAACATTCAGGAGCAGCTCAATACACCTGTGGAAGATGCAGTCCGTGATAAAGTCATCAGCTCCGGAAGCGTGACCATTGACACGGAGAACCTCAACATCCTTGTGGATGAGAAGCTTGACATCAATATCACTTATGTACCTATGGGACATGTGAGGGAGATGAACCTCACCTTTGCAGTAGAGAACCCTTATGCAGCATCTTAGGAAGGAGGTAGATACAGATGGCAAATAAGCAGTTAATCAACGGAAAAGTCTATGACTGGTCAAGCGTGACAATCACAGCTTCCGGCATGGAAAACATGGAACCCATGGAAATCTCCTATGACGATGAGCAGGAGAGTGAGCCTATCTATGGCAGGGGCGGAAAGATTAGAGGTTATGGTACCGGAAATCAGAAAAACTCCGTCAAGCTTTCCTTGCTCCGTGAGGACTTCAATGAGATGTGCAGGGTCATCCAGTCCAAGGGATATAAGAACTTCTACAAGTATGTTATCCCGAAGATTGTAGTGAACTATGCAGACGAAGGAGCTTCAACCTGTACGGATGTACTGACCAACATTGTGCTGTCGAAGCGTAGCTTCAAGGCGGCACAGGGAGATAAGTCCATGAAGGTAGACCTTGATGGTATCGCCATGGGCGGCATCAAAATCAATGGTCTTGATGCGTAACTAATAACAAAATAAATGACAAAAACGGAGGTATAAACCATGAACGAAACAAGAGAAGAGCAGCTCATTAATGCAGGAAAGGCTGCTGAAGCGGATAAGAAGGTAGATGTTGAGGCTCTGAAGAAAAAGTATGCAGCTTCAGAGGAGAAGGTCTACACGGTAGTTACAACGGTACAGGTGGATGATGAGACAGAGGATGAGTTCACATTCCTCTTCAAGAAACCGAAAGCAGCATCCTATGACAGATATGTGAAGACTATGTCTAACTCTGTGACAAAAGCATCTAAGAGCTTTGCTTTTGACAATATCATTGATGAGCAGAGAGACATGCTCAAGGAGACTGTGGAGGAGTATCCGGCTATCACTATCAGCCTTGCAGATAAGCTTCTCCGTATGCTTGGACTGGCAGATACGACATCAGTAAAAAAGCTGTAGAGGATGCCAAGGAGCGGTTCAAGAGCAGTTTTGTGAGCTATGGGAAGATGGTCATATATACCTATCTTCCCAAGGAACTGCTTCCGGAAAGCTTTGAAGACCTGACTTTTGAAGAGTTCTTTGAATTGTACGGTCAAGCGGACTGTGCAAGGGAAATGAGAATTGAAGATATTGAGACAGGCGTAGCCAAAGGAATAGCAGACAATTTTGATAATGACGAATAAAAAAGCCCCACAGCCGGAAACTGTGGGACTTGATGATACACCTCTATGGTCTTGTAAGGAATAGTATATCACATTCTAAGTAAAAAGCAACAGGGAGGTGGTTGCATGGGTATGGAGTCAGTATACAAATTGTCTGTCATCCTGAACTTGGTTGATAATCTTTCCAGTCAGATGAACGGTGTGCAAAGCAGCGTATCCGGAAGTGTCAGCAAGCTCAACTCTGCCTTTGGAACCATGCAGAAGGCAGGAGCAGCCATGGCAGGAATAGGCGGAACCATCACCGGGCTTGCCATGAAGACAGTAACAGCCACCTTTGACACACAAAACGCACTAGGAGAGCTTTCCTCTTTGGGAGTGAAAGACCTGAAGGCGGTGGAGGATGCGGCAAAGAGCTTCTCTGATACATGGGCAGGAACAAGCAAAGCGGACTTCATCACAGCATCCTACGATATTAAATCAGGTATAGCATCCTTGACGGATGAGGGCGTGGCACAGTTCACGCAACTGGCAGCCTTGACGGGTAAAGCCACAAAATCAACAACGGAAGAGATGGGCTCACTGTTTGCCACAGGTTACGGTATCTATAAAGGCTTTTATGATGATATGTCTGACCTTGAGTTTGGTGAGATGTTCTCTGCCGGAATTGCAACAGCAGTTAAGAACTACAAGACATCCGGCTCCGAGATGGCAAGTGCGATATCAGCACTTGGAGCCACAGCTACAAATGCCAATGTCCCACTTGAGGAGCAGCTTGCCATAATGGGACAGCTTCAGACTACAATGTCCGGTTCTGAAGCAGCAACAAAGTATAAGTCCTTCCTCAATCAGGCATCCAGTGCCGGAGAGAAGTTGGGGCTGACCTTCCTTGATACCAACAATCAGCTACTATCAATGCCGGACATCCTGACAGAGCTGAAGGGTAAATATGGGGAGACCATTGATGCAGTAGAGAAGAGGGAACTGAAGGAAGCCTTTGGAACGGATGAGGCGGTTGCCCTTATAGACCTTTTATACAACAATGTTGAGACCCTTGACAGTGGAATACAGGACTTGCAGGGAAGCATGAAAAACGGAATATCTGTGACGGAGGAGATGGCGGAAGCCATCAACAACACACCGGAGCAGAAGTTCCAAGTGCTGAAGCAGCAGATACACAACAATGTGGAGGAACTTGGAAATGGACTACTTCCGGCAGTCAACAATACCATGGACAAAGTGAGCGGACTGATACAGAAGGGTTCCAAGTGGATAAGCAACAATCAGGAAACGGTTCAGAGCATTATGAACATAGCCCTGAAGCTTGGAGTATTCCTTGTGATAGCAGGAAGCGTGATGGGTGTGATAGGAAGCCTTGGAAAGCTTTTCCTGTCAGCAAAGAACGCTATAGGGCTTGTGAAGACCGCAACCTTGGGAATGAATACAGCCTTCCTTGCTTCCCCTATAACGTGGGTGATAGCCGGAATAGTGGCTCTAGTAGCCGCCTTTGTAGTCCTATGGAATAAGTCAGAAGCCTTCCGTGGCTTTTGGATTGGACTATTTGAACAGGTGAAATCATCCTTCATGCAGGCATGGCAGACATTGAAGCCTGCCCTACAAAATCTAGGTCAGAAGTTCATGGAGCTGTATCAGGCGGTGCAGCCAATCCTTGAGGTACTAGGTGCTGTCTTAGGTGCAGTCCTGACGGTAGCACTTGGTCATTTCGTTGGTTGTATTCAGGGAATTATATCAGCACTGACCCCGTTGACCAATGCCCTCTCAAGTTTGGTGAGCTTTGTTACCAATGTGGTGAACATGATTGTCTCACTATTCAAGGGCGATTTTTCGGGAGCTCTTGACTTTGCATCCGCAGCAGTCGGAGACCTGAAGGACTTCTTTTTCAACTGCTTTGATGCCATCATCTCATTCCTTGGTGGGTTTGCATCCGGATTTTTGGATGTGGTTGGTGGTGCATTGTCGGCAATCGGCATAGATGCAACCGAGACCATAACGAAGATGAAGGACACCATCAAAAACGGGCTTGAAGCGGTGAAGGGCTTCTTTGGAAATATCTTAGGAGCTGCATCCGACACCGTGAAGGAAAAGCTTGGCAATATGAAGGCAGCCTATGAAGAACATGGCGGCGGCATCAAGGGCGTAGCAGCGGCGGCTGTAGAAGGCGTGAAGGGATACTACACAGCAGGCTTCACATTCATTGACAACCTGACGGGCGGAAAGCTCACAAACATCAAGAACCAATTCAGTGAGAAGATGTCCGGTGTGGCAAATGCAGTATCATCCGGAATGTCAGCAGCTAAGAACTATGCAAGCACACAGCTCTCCAATATGCAGGCTGCATATCAGTCAAGCGGCGGAGGCATAAAGGGAATTGTAGCAGCAACAATGACAGGAGTACAGGGTACCTTCAGTACAGCATACTCCGTGATAAACAATCTGACAGGTGGGAAGCTTGAGAGTATACGCTCTACTATAAGCAATAAGATACAGGCGGCAAAGGATACGGTCTCTTCAGTTCTTGACAGTATCAAGTCAGCCTTCTCATCAAAACTTGAAGCGGCAAGGTCTGTAGTGTCCAGTACGATTGAGAAAATCAAAGGAGTTTTCAATTTCTCATGGAAGCTTCCGGACTTGAAGCTGCCACATATTAGTGTAAATGGTGGACAGGCACCTTATGGTATCGGCGGAAAAGGTTCATTGCCATCCTTCTCCATCCAATGGTACAAGGAAGGCGGTATCCTGAACGGAGCAACCATCTTTGGAGCAATGGGAGGGAACCTCTTGGGAGGAGGAGAAGCCGGAGCTGAAGCGGTGCTTCCATTGTCCGAACTGTGGAAGCAGATGACAGAGATTGTCAAAGGCGTAGTCAAAGGAGAGAACGAAGAAAGCGGTGATACAGTACAGCAGACCGGGGCAAACATCACAAGTGCTTTGACCTCAAAGGCTGCATCAGTACGAAAGGAAAAGGAAAGCAAGACAACAACCACAAAAGAGACATACACATCAGAGAGATGGGGCAAAGAAGGCGACACCACCATCCATCAGATTAGCTTCACTGTAGATATAAGCAAGATTAAGGACTTGCCTCTGCTCTACAAGCTGATAGATGAGCTGAAGGATGCACAGAACCGGACAGACAGCCCTACTCCGGCAACAACATAGGAGGTGAGGCGGTATGCTGTATGTGCAGGAAAAGGTAGTGAAGCTTGGAGGTATATATCTTGAAGGTCAGGTCACAAGCGTGGAGGTTCAGGAAGCCGGAAGCGTGTATGTGGCACAGGATGAGAAGGGCAGATACAAGAAGTCACAGCCTGTAGGCTATGAAAATGCCAAGGTGATGATAGATATACTGCTTGAGGACACAAAGACTGCTACCACATTGGAACAGCTCACGGAGATGCAGCGGCTTTTCAAGCCTTATGGTCAGGACAAGCCGAAGCTTCTGCCAATAGTCAATGAAGACTGTGCAGTCCGTGGCATAACAAAGGTATACTTCAAGAGCCTCACCTCTAAGAAGGTTATATCAGAGAGCAAACGGATAGCTTCATTGGAACTGTGGGCTCCTGATATAGCCGGGATAAAGGTGAAAAAGAAGACCACAAAGAAAAAGACTACTAAAAAGAGCACAAAGAGGTCAAAGAGTAAGAAGTCAAAAAGCAAAAGCCCGGCAAAGGACAGCCGGAACACAAGCAGAGGTAAGAAGGCAGCAAGGGCGGCTGTGAAATAGCAGGAGGTGAGAAGCTTGGGATACAAGAAGCTAATATCCCCGGAGTTCCGGGTGACAGTAGGAGACTATGAGGTGACGGATGGTATAGAGGTTGAGTGTTTCTCAAGTAAAGAGTCTCACATGGACTGGTGCCGGGTGGAATTATCACCACAGCTTCAGGGAGTCCTGAAGTTCAAAGATATGGATGAGGCAAGCGTTGAGCTTGGATATGAGGATGACTTTGACAGCCTGATTGATGGATATGTCAGATGCGGTGACACGGACTACTGGAAGGAAATAATGATAAAAGATGACATGATGAAGCTTGACAGAGTGACCATCAAGGCATCCTTTGTAGACTGTGAGCCGCAGGATGTCATCCGGTATGTATTGGCATGTGCAGGGATTGAGGACTATGTGCTGTCTGATGAACATTATGGGAAGAAAGACCTTTTTGTCATTGACAGAAAGAGCGGTATCAATACCATAGCAGAGGTCAACAGCTCATGGGGCATCAAGAACCCGTTCTTCTTTCAGAAAAAGGTATTCTATTGGGGAACCAAGGAAGAACAGAAAGAGATATATGTACTTGAGGAGGGAGAGACCATCCTGTCCCTGAATAAGTACGGAGACCTTTGGGAGGCGGAGACAATAGCCATCCCTTGGATACACCACAGCCAAGAAGTTGAGGTGCAGCACAGCAAATACAGCGGAATTGTAACAGTAGAGAAGACAATAGTGAGAAGTGATGATACCGGAGCGGTACACATGTATATCTATTTTGCAGGAGGTGAGAAGGATGTCTGACATGATGAAGATGTTTGTGGAGCAGGAGCTTCAAAATCAGATAAAAGAGAACTATCCACACATGCAGTATCCGCCCGGCTTATATGCAAAGGTGGTATCTGTGAGACAGAACGGAGAGCTGTATGAAGCAACTATCAAAATACTTGACAAAAACAAGCAGCCTGACATCCGCTTCCCGGAGGTACCGAAGGTGAAAACTGACATACCTGTCCGGAAGAATGAGATTGTGGCAATCGTGCTCATGTATGGTGAGTGCAAGCCTTATATCATAGGGAGGTGCTTCTGATGCAGATAACAGGTGCAAATGATGTAGACATCATGCTTGATGAAGATGGTCAGCCTGTATCAGACGGGAACGGGGATACAGCCCTTGTATCGGATGATGAATGTTGGCTTCAGGATATTAAGAATGAGGCAATGACAGAAGAGGGTGAGCTCTTCTATGAGGATGAGGAAGGGGATGCAAGCTATGGGTGGAGCCTGCTTGACTTTATGCAGGGAGAGTATGATGACTTCACACAGATGGAAATACAGCAGCGTATCCGTTCCAAGATGTCCAAAAGGGACTATATTGATGCCGGAAGCATACAGACAACGGTGAACTTTGACGGTCATATATACCATATCAGGATAGCCTTCCGGAGGACAGACAGCAATAGTGAATATAACATTGACATTGAGAGCAATGGCGTGGAGGTGATTGTGGAATGATAGATGAGAGCATTATGGAGAAGATTATCCCTCTCCCGGATGAAGATGAGGAGATGGAAAAGGTACAGGGAGAGCTTGAGGGTGAAGGCTTTCCTATAACGAACTTCAAAAAGGGCGGCATCTTCTATCACCTTTGCCGGATGCTTGTGACCATATACATAGAGCTGAAAGAGCTTGCCCGTACTATCGTGAATGGATGCTTCATCAAACATGCTGAAGGAGACTGGCTGAAGATTAAGGCTGCCGACTATTCCAAACAGCAGAAGGAGGCAAAGGCAGCAAGAGGTTATGTGAGCATATACAGGAGTGAATACAACAATGCTCTTCAGGTAACAAAAGGACATTGTTTCAAAACAGAACCGGATGCCGGAGGCAATGAGCTGAAGTTCTATTGCTGTGAGAATACGGTCATTGATGCCGGGGAACCTGTAGGAAGAGTGCTTGTGGAGGCTGAAGCTACCGGAACCTATTACAATATAGCACCGGGAAGAATAACCATATCCATGATACACCTTGATGGTGTGGACTATGTGACAAATGATGATGACTGGCTCTTTGAGGAAGGAGCTGAAGAGGAAGACCTTGAAGACCTCCGTGACAGATGTATGAGCTCATGGGCGGAGCTTGCAACACGAACTATAGAAGAGAAGCTCCGGAACGCTGCAAAGGCTGTACCCGGTGTACTGGATGCCCGGATTGATGCACAGCATCCAAGAGGTCAGGGCACAGTGGATGTGATTGTCACAGGTGCAGCAGGAGAAGCTTCTCCGGAGCTGATAAGAAAGGTGGGTGAAGCCATTGAGCCGCTGAAGGGAAACTATGAGGACTATCTTGTGAAGTCCAGTGAAGTAGTGAGACAGGACTTTGAGCTTGTGATATACCTTGCTGAAGATGCGGCAACGGATGGAGTGGATGCACAGGCAACAAAACTCATTGAGGACATGATGGCTCTGACAAGGGGAGAAATGAATACCCTATACAGGGACAGCATCATCCAAGTGCTTAGTACAAAGATTGATAACTACAGGAAGACAGACATCTTGCAACCGTCTGATGACATGGTTCTTGAACAGGACAAGGTCATCATGGCAGGAGACATCAATGTGACTGTCCGGAACGTAGTACAGAGTGCAAGGGGGAAGGAGTGATGCCGCCATGATAGAGAACTTTATTGAATACATGTGGTATCTGCTCACTACTCCTCTGAAGAAGCTGAAGAAAGCACTGAATAAGTGGTACATCCTTTGCCGGGTGTTCGGCAAGAGGTTTGATGAAGCAAAGGAAGACATACTCCGGGCAAGGGATGAGGGAATGGTTGCTACATGCAGCCATGAAATGCTCCCGGTACATGGAGCTGATAGAAGGCTCACCCGGTATGAAGGAGAACATCCAGAGAACTTCCGCTCAAGGATAGCCATGTATGAGGAGATATGCAAGCTTGGAGGTACCAATGAGGGAGTGCTGCTTGCGGTGAGGACTCTTGGATATACTTCCCCGGTTCTTGTGAGAGCAAATGACCTGACAGGCTTTTCCCATTTCACACTTGATGGAAGTTGGCTCCTTGATGGGAGCCGGACATTGGAGTCTGATACCATTGAAAACAGATGGGCGGAGTTCTACATAGTAATTGTGATGGATGCGGATGAGGAGCATCCTATCAGTTTTGACATTATGCGGAAGACCGTCAGGAAGTGGAAAGAGGTGGGTGCAAAGGACAACTACTTCTTCAAGTATAACTTGAGCATCAGGCAGCCACACACAGGAAACTTCCTTGAGGTACTGTATAAGAAGCATCTGTTCTATTATGACTACAGGAAGCTTGATGGAATGTGGAAACTGGATGGGAGCTATATGCTTGATGCAGAGATGACTCCCGTTGGTACCCGGATAGGATACCGATATGAGAGCCTTTATGAGCTCCATGAAGCCGGGCTTGCAGTTATGGCATACAATTATGCCTGCCGGATGGTAGAGAGTGCCATCCTGAAGGCGGCATACAGCTTCAGGATGTACTATTTTGAATACCTGAAGACAGATGGCTCATGGATAACAGATGGAAGCCATGTGGTGGATGCAGAGATGTCTCCAAGAGAAATGAGATGGAGCACAACATTCCACCATCAGCATGAAGAGGAGCTGCTCCTGAAGCAGCGGTACAGGATGCAGCCTTGTGAGGAGGAATACAGCATCAGGAAGACATTGGAGCGGTACCGGATGGTCATTGACTACTTTGATTATCTGAAGCTCAACGGGCTTTGGAAGCTGACAGGCTCCCGGCTCATGGATGCACAGAGGACAGAATACACCACCAAGCAGGCATACAGCTTTGGTGTAGAACATACAAGGGAGTTCAGGGTGATATGGCATGAAGAGCACAACCTCATCTTCCTTGATGGAACATGGAGCCTTGATGGTTCCAAGATAATAGATGCTTGGCAAAAAACGGAGGTATTGTAGAATGGCAACAAAAAGCGTGATAACCAAAATCAGAAGAAAAAAGATGGCTGAAGCAAGCCATACAACCGGAACGGTTGCAAAGATAACACACATTGCACTTGGTTCCGGCGGTGTCAATGCGGATGGTATCGTGATAGTACCACTTGCGGAGAATGTAGCATTGAAGAAAGAGGTGGTCAGAAAGCCTTATACTTCATCAACCAAGACTTCAGATACATCCTATGAGTACACCATCAAGCTTGAGGAAGATGAGCTTGTTGGTACATTCATCAGTGAGATGGCACTCATTGATGAGGATGGAGATGTGGTGGCGTTCTCTAATTTCCTTGCAAAAGGTAAGGATGAGACAGAGGTGACATTCACCATTGAAGACAACTATTAAGGAGGAAGAAGAAAATGGCAAATATAACAGCAGCAGAGCATCCGAAACTTGTCCTTGAGATGACAGCAATGGAGAGGACAACTCCGGCACACTATGATGAGTGGAATGTGAGACATCAGCAGCTCCTTGACAATGACAAATACCTCAATGAGCAGTTCATCAATGTCTTTTCTGACAGTGCAGCAGCTCATAATTCCATCTACAGAGGGAAGAATCTGACAAATGTGTATACGGTGGATGAAATATGTCAGCGTATCAGTGCAGGAACCTTTAAGGACTTGTATGTGGGTGATTATTTTGACATAAGCATCACTACAGACTTGGGTGGTGCCGAGACAGTCAGATGTATCTTGGCAGGCTTTGATGTATTTTGGAATAATGGAGATACAGCTTTCACAAAACATCATGCTGTGATTGTACCGAAGGACTGCTTCAAGACAAAATCAGTTATGAATGATACAAATGTGACAACAGGTGGGTATGTAGGCTCTAAGATGTATAAAACGGTTCTTCCTGTATATGCAGCAGCCTTGCAAACAGCATTAAATAATCATATACTTAGTCACATAGAATTGCTGACAACAGCAGTATCTACAACAGGCAATTCAAACGCAGGAGCAGGCATCACAGGATATGCAAGCAACTGGGAGTGGAAGGATTGCTTAGTTAAACTTATGAGTGAGATACAGGTATATGGTTCCACAGTGCTTAGTTCATCATTCTATGATACAGGATGTGATAATATTCAGTTCCCGTTGTTCCGGTTAGCTCCTAACCTGAAGGTAGCAGGACTTGGACATAACGGAAGTAGATGGTGGTATTGGTTGAGTGCTGTGGTGTCGGCGGCGGCGTTTGCTGATTGTAACCGTCTTGGTGGTAGTGATAATCGCGACGCCGCCGGGGATGGTGGAGTCCGCCCGTATTTCTGTATCGGTTAATCTTTAATCTGCCCCCTGTATGGGGGCAGATGACCGGAAGGAGGAAATAGGTTGAGCGTTCTGAAGAACAAAAGAAGTGTATCCAGTTTGGAGTTCTATCATAATGCCATAATGCTCCGGAGAGAAATCACAATGCTGCTCCTCCGGGACTTTGGCATCAAGGACAAGGTGAGGAGTGTCAAGTCATTGTATGGGGTGCCGGGAATGGAGCCGGAGGATGAGCAGAAGTTTCGGGAAATAGTGGAGAAGTATGAAATGAAAGCCACGATAATAGAGGAATATCCGGCATGGCTCATAGACAAGATGAGGAATAACATAATGAATATCCTCCACAACATGATAATGAACATCACACAGGCAAATACGATATATCCAGTATGTGAGAGTGAGTTCTATGACCGGAGAAACTTCCAAAATCATGCCATAGGAAACTGTGAGCAGCTCCTTCAGGAGATGCAATACATTATATCCATCATCCCGGTGGATGCACAGAAGTATATCCGATATGTGGAAATGATTGAGAAGGAGATAGCCCTCCTGAAGGGATGGAGAAAGAGTGACAACAAAATCCTGAAGAAAATCAGGGAGAATGAAGCAGCCAAAGCACAGAAAGAAGGTGCTTCCCAAAAGGCTGAAAAACAAGTATAATTATCCGGGGCAAGCTTTGTATCAAGAGACTTTTCCACCGTTGAGTGCTGTGGTGTCGGCGGCGGCGTTTGCTAATTGTAACAATAATGGTAATAGTAATAATAACAACGCCGCCGGGGATGGTGGAGTCCGCCCGATTTCGTGTATGTATACTAAGTGTAGGCTATGTGCCGATATACGATACAGGAAAGGAAAGCTTGTCCTTCCGAAAGGTAAAGAAGCTCATCTTCTGATAGAGGGAGGATGGGGGAACATCTTGATGCACCCTGATACGTCAGTTGGTGCTAGAAACGAGGTGAAGCTCTATGAATGATATGGAGTCTGTATATGATGCCAACTCCCTACTTGATGCCTTTAACAAGTCAAAGAAGGGAACAGCGTGGAAAGAGTCAGTACAGCGGTATGAAATGAACCTTTTGAGGAATATCAACCAAACTCAAAAGGAGATGAAGGATGGAACCTATGAGCAGAAGGACTTCTATGAGTTCAAGCTGCATGAGAGGGGAAAAACAAGGCATATTAAGTCAATGCACATCTCTGACCGTGTGGTACAGAGGTCAGTCTGTGACAATGTGCTTGTCCCGGAGCTCTCCAAGTACCTGACCTATGACAATGGTGCTTCCATGGAGGGCAAGGGTATCCATTTTGCAAGGAAACGGTTGAGCACACATCTTCACAAGTTCTACAGGAAACACAAGAGCAATGAAGGGTATGTATTACTGATTGATTTTAGCAAATTCTTTGACAATATAGTCCATGATGGTCTGATAAAGGAAATTCGGAAAAAGATTGGTGATAAGGAGACAATGAGCTTTATTGAGAAGCTCATAGATACCTTCAGGGTGGATGTTTCCTACATGACTGATGAAGAATATGCTAACTGTATGAAAACGCTGTATAACGCCTTGGAACATGCTCAAATTGATAAGGCAAAGCTGACAGGCGAAAAGTACATGAGAAAGTCCGTGGGTATTGGAAGCCAAATATCTCAAATATCCGGAGTATACTATCCCACAAGGATAGACAACTACTGCAAGATTGTAAAAGGCATGAAATACTATGGGCGGTACATGGATGACATCTACATCATCCATGAAGACAAGGAGTACCTGAAGGGGCTCCTGAATGACATACAAGGGATATGTGATGAGCTTGGACTCTTTATCAATCCAAAGAAAACACAGATAGTAAAGCTGTCACATGGCTTCACATTCCTTAAAATCAAATATAACCTAACAGAGACAGGAAAGGTACAGGAACGTATCAGCAAGGACTCCGTCACAAGGATGCGGAGAAAGCTGAAGAAGTTCCGGAAGCTCATGGATGCCGGGGAGATGTCCTTTGATGATGTGAGATGTGCCTATGCCTCATGGAAGGGCGGTGTGAGCCACTATGACTCATACAATGTAGTTAAGAGTATGGATAAGCTCTTTGATGAGCTTTTTATCCATCCATTTATTGGAGGAGGACACAGAGATGAGCAAAACAACAATGAGCAAAAATGAGATAGAACAGAAAATAAGAGACCTGAAGACCAAGCTCTCATGTCAGGAGTCTGATATTGGGGACTGGAAGATTGCCAAGTGTATTGAGTATTCTACCCTTGGGATGGAGTCACCTTATGACCTTCAGGAACTCCACAAACAGAGACAGGTCATCCGTGATGAGATTGGAGCCTTGGAAGAGGAACTTGCCAAGTGTGAAGATGAGGATGAAGCCGCTTCTGAAAAGTAGGCGTTATTCACAAAATTATTGTCAAAAAAAGCGGAGGGTTTTTCCCTCCGTTTCGTGCTTATAAATACCGGAAATATTTCCCGAAAAGTTTTGTCAAAAGTTTTGAGAAGTTTTGACAAAAATTTTGAGCGGCTACAGCTGCAGAAGAAGCTGGGGCAGAAGAACCGGAGAAACCTACACAGCAGGCGAGACCCACCACGCAGGCTATGAGAAATGATGAAAAGACTGATACTGTACAAGACAGGAAAGCAGATGATCCGGCTGTACAGCCAGCGGCAAAGGTACAACCGGATAAAAAGATAACGAAAAAAGCGAACCGGCGCCCGGAAAAAAAGTTACCTCAAAGAGAGACCGGGGTTGAAAGAGAAAAATTCACGAGAAAGGGATAAAAAATGAAAAAATTAAAGGCGGAGACCTTCAGGGACTCCGCACTTTCTTTACAACACAGGTGATGATGCAACATGAAATACAACATAAAACAGAAAAACCCTTGAAAAATCAAGGGTTTTAAGAAGCGCGAGACGGGGATCGAACCCGCGACCCCCTCCTTGGCAAGGAGGTGCTCCACC
>CDZR01049477.1_pt1 | contig 60004 bp, 52 predicted proteins | sample 554781 | NCBI WGS metagenome assembly CDZR01 (sample SAMEA3182065, study PRJEB8094) | gut metagenome | biome: human; feature: gut; material: Stool; isolation source: human stools | place: Canada | collected 2013-01-28
AGCTACCCCCCCCCCCCGAACTGGCAAGACTGGCTCTGGGAGCTGATTTTCAGTATTTTTACATTTGTTTTTAAAGAACCATTTTTTTCTTAAAAATTCTGCTGCAGGTTGTTCAACAAAATGATAAGTAATTATACCAAGTATAATAGAACCTACAACAGGCAAAATAAAATTCAACACCGGATAACGAATAATAAATTCTCTATGCGGCATCCAGAGGCAAAACTGAGATGAATCCAAAACAATTGCTTGCATTACAAAAATTGAATATGAATACTTACCTAAAATTTCAGAGAATCTATTATTGAGTAACCTACTAAAGTAACCTCTTTTCAGGATAAACAGCCAAAACAAACCGCTAAATGCTAAAATATAAATCATATAAGCATCAGGTGATTTTATTTGTTGAAATGAAAGATAATACATTAAAAAAGAAAATAGATATATTTCACTTATTGTATAAAACAAATTGACTAACATTGTATTATTATATTTTAGCACTGTAGGTTTAATCTTTAAATAAATAATACTCAGCAAATAACCTAATCCTATACTAGCAAAAGCTCTCATTAATCCTCTGTTAAATATATATGCAACATTTACAAAAGGTCGTCCTGCAGAATGTATATAGAAAGCGAAACCTCCAAACATAATCATTGTTGAAACAAAAATCATCCAATCTTTTGATAGATGTTTTCTTAAAAAAAAGTAAAATAATAAAGTCCAAAATAATGCCGAAACAAACCATGCCGAAGAATTATTACCATAAACAGTTGTAAAACCTACATTATTTATACCTAGTAATATATAAATATTAATAAAACGATGATACGGTAAAGGAATAAAATGAGCAAGAATAGCATACAGTATAACTGAGAACCAAACAACCGGCCAAAGTCTCAAAATTTTTTTCTTTACAAAAGTAATAAAAGAAACTTTATTCAAATCTGCCAGTCCAAAAAAGAATCCTGACATAATAAAAAAGAATTCTACCCCTAAACCGGCACTTTTAAAATATGACGGAAATATATCCGAAGCAAATTTCAAACATAACTGATTTTCAACATGCACAAACACAATAAGAATAATAAAAACAAAACGTAAAAATTCTATATTCTTTAATTTTTCAATCTTATTCAACTTCTACTTTCCTCAAAATTCACTAGCATTTTAGACTTTGTCCATAATAAGCATTTTTACCATGTTTACGAGAATAATGCTTATCTAAAATATAATCTGGAATACTCAAAATTTTAGAATTTATAATTGAAGTCTTAAATGCCATTTCAGCAATAGTTTCCAATACTACAGCATTATGAACAGCCTCAAAACAATCTTTACCCCAAGTAAAAGGTCCGTGTGATTTTACTAAAATACCTGGAACAGTCAAAGGATTTTCTAATTGTTTTATAGATTCTTCAATGACTTTTCCCGTATTATATTCATAATTTTCTTTAACCTCCTTTTCTAATAACTCACGAGTACATAATATTTCACCATAGAAATAATCTGCATGAGTTGTACCCAAAGGTGAAATATTAAGCCCTGCCTGAGCAAATGCAGTAGCATTAACAGAATGTGTATGAGTTATTCCACCTAGAGTAGGAAAATGATTATACAAATATAAGTGCGTCGGTAAATCTGAAGAAGGGTTCAAATCTCCTTCCACAATATTACCCATTAAATCTACAACAACCATATCACGCGGAGTCATTTTATCATAAGAAACCCCACTGGGTTTTATAACAACAAGATGACTCTCTAAATCTATTTCACTGACATTTCCCCAGGTATAAATAACTATACCGCTTCGCTTTAATTCAATATTCGCCTGACAAACTTTTTCTCTTAATTGTTTTAACATATTTTCACTATCTCTTTTTGTTTATTTAAAAATTCATCCAAATCCGCAACAGAGTTAAAACAATAATTACCTTTAACATCTTCTGCACATTTATAACCAAAGCCGTATGTAACACCTATAAAATCAATACCGGCCTGTGCTGCTCCAACAGAATCAAATTCGCTGTCTCCGATTAATACAGTCCGTTTTTTATCAGCATTTAAAACTTCAATACATTTTTCTACAATATCGGCTTTGTTAAGTTTGCCGGCTAAATCAGAGCCCATATAAAAATCACAATATTTATTCAAGCCAAAATGCTTAATAATACCTTCGGCATTTTCATGACTTTTATTTGTTGCTATTGCCAGCTTAAATCCATTACTCTTTAATCGATTGAACATTTTAATGATACCTGGATATAATTCAGCATTATATAGAGAATATTTCTTATAATTCGCTCGAAATTTATTTGCAACTTTAAGCGCATAAGCTTCATCCAAATTAAACTTTTCAGCCATAGATTTTTGCATAGGAGGCCCGACAAAAGTTTTTAAAATTTCTTCTGACGGCATCTCAAAGCCATAATCTTCTATTGTAATTTTTACAGCATCCACAACTCCATTAGTTGTATCAAGAAGCGTGCCATCTAAATCAAATAAAATTGTATTATACACTAACTTCCTCCTTCTCAAAAACCTCAGAGTACAAACTGTCAGTTACAAAATGAATATCTATAGAATTTTTTAAATCCGCAAGCATTTCTTTTGTTTCCTTAGTTAAAAGCAGTAAATCCTCTTTATTTGTTGTTGTTACAAGACTATTATCATAATAATTAGAATCACTTTCCCCGGAAAAACCATCAAAACCGGCAAAAAATACACGTTTAATTCCTAATTTTATAAGTAAACGAAGAAGTAAAATTGCCGAGCTGTCAACATTTATCCAGCCAAACTTAACCAACGGAAGATAATTAAAAATCATCTCATTAAGATTTGCTTCCGATTTTATATTTGAAGTTAATAAAATTTTTGCTTCAGAGCTGTTTACATCTTCCCCATTTATAAAATCTTGATACCTATTAACCCCGCTAAAGAAAATATAGTCAGAACGAAATTTACTAATATAATTATTAACAAAAATCACTATAGGATTTTTACTTTGAATAAAATATTCAACCTTATCTTTTTGAGAAGATAAAGTTTTACCGGGAACAAGAAGTAATATTTCTCGGTCTCTTAATTTTGCTGACAAATCTTCCAATGATTTTTTATCATCAATTTCTCTATCAAAATGCTCCACATACAACCGTTCTAAAAGTTTGTAATCATAAGCTTTTTTCTGTTTATTATCAAGTTTTTCTATAATAGCTCTCAAATCCTTAGACTTAATATTATGTCTGCGAAGGAGATGATTCACATTAAATACATGTGAGCTGTGAATTCCTGAAAGGAAATAAGGAATGCTATAACCCCACTCACACTCCTGAATAAATTTTGGCATTAAATAATCAATAATATCTAAAAGTGCATCCAAATCTTTATTTTGGCCGAATTTTTTGTTTAAAAATTCGGCCAAACACTCAGTATGAGGGTTTCCTGCACCGCGTCCGCAGCCCAGAATTGAAGAATCGATATTTATTTCTCTTTCATTGCATGCCAAGTTAACAAATTCTTGAGTATTGGCGTTTGCCAACATTAAATTGTTATGAGCATGAAAACCCAATATTATATCTTTATCCAAATTATGATTGACTATTGAATAAATATGTCTCAAGTCTTCTGCATACATCGCACCAAAAGTATCAACAATTGAATAAGCATAAGGTTTTAATTCATTTACCTTTTCAATAACTTCCAACAATTCAATATCCGAATAACTCATGGTATCAACATTCTGAAAAAATACTTTATAACCTTTATCTTTAATTGCTTTTGCATACTCAAAAACTTTAAATCTTTCGTCTTTCTTAAAACAAATTCTTATACCGTCAATAGATTTACCATCATAATCAGACAAATACTTTAAGTCATATCTACCATAATCAACCAGAGCAACATACAGAGTTCCAGCTTTTTTATTTTGAAGATAAGGTTCAATCTCTTCAACATATTGAAATATTGTACTATCAGGATTATGCGGAAGATTCTTTAAAAATCCGCATTCTATTATATCAACATTAGCACTTTCCAATGCCTTTATAAACTTTTTTATATAATTTTTACCAAGAACTAAACCGTTAATAGGTGCTTCTCTTAATGTACAATCTAACAAATTTATCTTCATCATCTCAGTTTCCTTTTAAAATCAATTATTCAATAGCTCCAAAAATTCTTTTGAAAATTCTTTATTAGCAATTTTATGCCTAACTATACCGGTTACGACTTCTAAATCTTTCGGGGTATCAACAGAAAGGCTCTCCACATTTTTAGCCTCTTTCAACATAAGAGGTTTACCATAATCCGTAAATCTCAAAGTTGCGATGCCCTCAATAAGCTCGAACCTGCCGGGAGGATTTGCCGCATAAAAATCCAGCATTTTTTTGTTATATCCAATTATCCCAATATGTTTATAATAATCAAAATTAAGAGTTTTATACGGATAAGGAATAGGAGTTCTTGAAGTATATGTCATCCTCATATCCTCATCAAATACAACCTTGATATTTGAGGAATCAATTACTTCAACAGGATTGTGCATTTTAGTAATAATATTAGTTCCGAATTCTGTATCCTGCGGCACGGATTCCGGTATAACCATTGTTATTAATTCAGGATTAATAAGCGGTTCATCCCCGTTAATTTGAATATAGAAATCTGCACTAATTTTTTCAGACACTTCCTGCAATCTGTTTGCAGCTTCTCTATGAGTTGATTTTGTCATAATTGACGGAATATTATATTTTTCACATACCTCAACAATTCTATCGTCATCCGTTGCAACATAAACTTCATCTATATTTTTAGCCAGCTTTGTTTGCTGATAAGCCCACCATACCATAGGTTTTCCGCAAATATCTGCAAGAGCTTTTGCAGGAAACCTCGTAGAACCATATCTAGATGCAATTATAGCAACTGTTTTCATTATTTGCCTCCATACTTTTTATATTCTCTATAATTTTTAATTTTATTGATAATTCATCACAAACAGAATTATCATACTCAGAAATAATATTATTTTTTGCATACGGATAATATTTCAATGAAGAGAATCGTAAAATATCCGTAGACGTAACACCTTTATTATATTTATGGTCTGTATAAATTATATGCATTGGAACATTAAATACAGATATAGGTTCCACAAAACCCGAGCGCAAACCTATAATACATTTCGATATACTTGCCAAATACAATGCCTCAGAAATACTCAATTCCTGAAAATTAGAAAAATCAGGATTGTTTATTGAATTCACATACACTATATAACCTGAGTCTTTAAGCTCCTGTATCAAATCCATCCAGAAAGACTTATTCAATGGTTTTATAGTTTTAGCTTCAGGTAAAATAAAAATAAGTTTATTTCTGTCAATATTCTGAAATTTCTTATTTATATTATTTACAACAGAATCTTCAAAAAATATTTTATTATGAGTAAATTCATTTAAATTATATAATTTTTTTAAATATTCAGGATAATTGATATTAAATTCTCTATAAATTCTAAAACTTTCTTTAATAGTATTTGGATATATATGAAAAAAACGGTTTTTATAGCTATATTCAGTTTGTTCAAAACATCTATTAATATCCGCCAAATTCATATCTATATAATAAGAATTGATATTATATAACCTTAATAATTCATGTTGAGCCTTAACTCTGACAATTACACAAGGATTTTTAGCTTTGAATTTTTGTAGCAAAGCTTTATACAAATAAACAAACACATAAGCTTCACCTAATGCAGGAGGTCTCAATATAAAAATATGATCACAATTTTTAGGAATACATTCCAAAATATTATCAAATACTTCAGATTTAAATATATTTTTACCAGGTAAAATATCAATATAATCTTCCGCACAATTATTGGATAATTTACATCCATAACTAATAATACATTTATTCCAAATATAAATAAAACGTTCTTGATTATATTTAACAAGTTTATACAAAGTCATTAAAATTTACTCCAAGCTATATACTTTTAAAATTGCCTAATATAAATACCGAATACTATACCTATCCTCAGCATATTGAATTTTTATTTTCCAAATCAACGTCAAATATCTCTCCATCTTGCGTTACATAAGTATCACCTTTTGTGTATATATCAGTAAATAAACCTTCCAATCTGACAGGGTTAACAGAAATAATCTGTGTATCAGGATAATAAGTATCAGCAAAAGTTTTTATTTGTTTCCAGCATCTTATATTTACATTATCCAAATGTGCCGGATCTTCATTCCTTGATGCACTATCAAAAGCTTCTCCTACAAAATATTTTTTCTGGGATACAGTGCAATCAACACCTACGATGTATATTCTTGCAGGTTGAGTATAAAGTATAAATTGCATAGCCTGAACGGTTATTGTAGCCGCATTTTTTAAAGGAACAGAGGCTATATCTAAATCAAAATCGTTAGGCACACATAATCCAGCATCCGTTATATACCTATATACATTTTTTAATGGAATTTTATTTTCCGGAATTTGAAATTTTTCTCCAAGATTTTGATCTCCAATAAATTTTATACATTCTTCAGGTTTATATGAAAAAAATTGTTCATACCACTTGTCTATTCCCGCTTTATCGATAGAAAACAGAAAATCAAAATCTATATCATCTTTTAAAAATACTCTATTACAACCAACATATATGGCATCAGGAATTTTCTTAAAATCTTTCAAACTAGGCCCGGCACCAACAAGTACTATAGATTTCCCCCTAAATGCACCTTTAAAAGGTGCAAAAGCTTTTGAGTGTAATACAGAGGCAGTGATAAGACGCTTATTTATGTTAAACATCTTTCTTACCGTTCTATTCACTATTGTATCTGTTAAATATTGAATCTTCGGATCAATTAACCGTTCTACTCTAACCTGAATTCCAAACAAATAGTGTTTTTTAATAAATTTATTAAACTTTATTTTATATAATCCCAATAGATAATATTTACTGATAAAACCAGCCGTTTTTACTTTTTGATAACACGTTAAACCAAATATTTTGATTTTTTTATTATTTGTCTTTGAAATGTTTTGATAAATTTTCATCTTTAATCCTCATTAAATAACAATTCTAAAACTAAACTTTTAAATTCTTTTTAAATTTAATCTTTATGCCACAAACTCTTACGACCTTATGCTTGTCCTCATTCCTTATTGAAAAAACTTTTTCAATATTAGATATTTTTCTTACAAATTTTTTCTTTTTGGCTACAGGTTTTATAAACCATTTTCTTGGAATTTGGTTATATTCAGAATGGTTAATATCTGTAGCAAAACCAAAGTTTGAAAATTGTTCTTTTTCATATTCTGTTGAAATATCACAGAATAAGTTTATCCAGCCGGTTACAACAAGGTTATCTAAATACAAATCAATGTTTCCAAAAATATTTAAAACCATTTGAGAAAAAGACAGCACCCCATTTTCCATATTTCCAAAGCTATCAATTCTGTTTTTCTCTTGAACAGTTATATCTTCTGTATACTCTACAATACCTTCATCAGAAATCTTTAAAATTGGAGGTTCTGGAGAGGTCATTATAAATTCCATTATCCGCCAGTCAATAATATTGTTCCTTTTTGTTTTGTTAAATGAAAGAAAATCATAGAAAAGTTCGGCTCCTGTAAAATGAAATAAATTAGTAACCCAATAAAAACCAAATATTTTTTGCTTGAGTACTTTTTCTATTAATTTTTGAGCAGCAAAATAAGTAGTTATTGTATCAACGATAGCAAACTTACAATCTTCTAAAGAAAATGTTTTCAGATATTGTAAATATTTTTCACCGCTAATTTTTGATATCTTTTCAAATACATCTTTATGTTTTTCTATAAAATCCAATTTTTCTTCAACCGATTCATCATACGGAGCCGGTTCAGGGTCATCAAACAAAATATTACGATTTTCTTCATATATTTTCATCAAAGCTGATGTTACACTTTCCGCTTCTGTAGGTATTCGTCTGAGATAATCAACTGTTACAGCTAATGATAATTTTCTAGGAGCATAGATATATTCGGTTTTTATATCAGTAGTATTTATAAGATTAAAAACCTTTTCTAAAATCCATCCATCTCTGGCGATAAATAACAACTTTTCAAGATTTAGTTTCTTCGCATTTTCTAATACCCATTTCATAAATGAAAAACAAACAGGTCCTCCGTATACAAAACCAAAATATTTCCAATAATTTGTATGTTTATCTACACAGTTATTACACAAAGCAATAGAAATCAAACCTAAAATTATAGATGTACCCAGATAATTTTGAAATCTGTTATAAAAAATCTTTGCTCTAGGATTATCCGAAAATAATAAATCTAAAGGCTTTTCTATATGAATCGCTTTGATTCCGCTTTCCACCGCCATCAGATAATCTGCTTTATAGTTATCACCTATGTGAAGAATTTTTTCAGGCGGAAAGCCTGATTCTTTAATAATCAGGTTATACACAGAACCTGTGTATTTTGCTTTACCCAGTTCAGATGAAACATATAATTTATCCCAACCTGAAAATCCTTTTGAAATCAAAATATCCGAAAGAACTCGTGATTCTAAATACATATCTGAAACAATAATTATCTTTTTACCCAAAACTTTTGCATAGTCAAATATTTCCTTTATTCTGAAATTTGGAGTTAAAACCTGTTTTTCAAAATGAATCTCTTCAGACTTAAAAAATTGAAATTTTTCAGGTAAAAATTCATATATCTGATTATAAGTTATATCTTCCTGATTAGAATAAAATTTTCTTGCTTTCTTTTCGGCTAATATTCTTTCTTCATAAAAATATTCTGCCCTATGAATATACTCAAGATGCCGGAACAAATCAACCGGTTTTGCATAAGGTCTTAGAAGTAACGTGTCAAAAATATCAAATGAAATTATTTCACTATCTCTAACTAATTCTTTTATATAATTTATATCCATCATAATGTCCTTATTGATTAGTCTAAATCTTTAGGATATGCAAATAAAATAGTCCCGTATATATGCATTGATTCAGAAAAATGAGAATCAATATGCACTGAATAATCCAAATCTTTGGTAATTTCATCCAACAAAATTTTTGTTTCGAAAAATTCCTCTGCAGAATGATAAATTGCAAAAGATAATACCGGACGATATTTCCTTATTGTTTTTACCATTCCCTTTAATGCATCAAACATTGCCCCTTCAATATCCGCTTTTATGAATCCCACAGGATTAGATAATTTTTCTGTATAGCTATCCAAATCAATAACCCGGACATCTTCACCCCTACCATTATAAATTTTCCGACCCAAATCTCCACCTCTAGTGTTTAACTTTACAATACAGGAATAAGATGAAAGCCCCACTTGGTTTATTGCATATTTATTTTCTGATACATTATTTAACTCCATTGTCTGTTTGTATTTATCAATATGATCTTTAAAAATTTCAAATGAATGAATCTTATTAGGAGAATATTCTAACAATACAAGTGCACTATCACCAATATATGCACCTGCATCTATAAAATCTTTATTTTTCACATATTCTATGATTTTATTATTTGCAAATTTCAGACCATGATGATACAAAAATACTTCCATATCATAATTTGGTTTTGACAATTTATATGAGGATTTAATATTATCAGCATTTTCTGCTAAAAGTCTTTCATATTTTTTATCTTTCTCTATATCGTACCTTAATTTATATGCTTTAAAATCTAAGTTACATAAATACGCTAAAGATTCATCCGGTAATCTCAGCATCTTATCTATAACTATATCCGTAATTTTTAAAGATTCCTCGTCTAAATTCTTTTTAAACAATTCCACTTTTTCAACCATATTATTTTCTATAAAATATCTTCTGAATGTACCATTCACCGAATCGATAAGACCCCATGGTTTTTTATTTAAATGTCTTGCACAATACTGTTCTATAGTATTTAGTCTGCAACCATCTTTATTTTGAGCATTCATTAATGTAGCTAAAACAGCATCTTTATTTTTTAAATCTCTACTGATATTCCGAACTTCTGCCAACTGTTTCTTACAAATACGATAAAGCTCATCCGTTTTGCGTCTGAATTTTAACTTAATCCCCAATACAGTTACAACTTTATGCTGCTTATCATTCACCACAGAAAAAATATTTTGAAAAAACTTTTTCATACCAAAATCCTTTTACAACCTTGCAAATTTCTATCCTATTAGTCTATTGAAAACAAATATTCAAAGATATTAACCATTCGGGCAATTTATTCACTATAATTAGAATTCTATCTAAAATTTATATGCTATAATATAATTCCAAGATTTTAAATTATACAAAATATATTTGTAAATATTTTTAAATATATATCATTAAATTTATCAAGAACTCAGATTGACATGTTTTACAATCAATAATAAAAGGAAAAAATATGCATATACCCCAAATAACCTCATTCAAAACAAATAAAATTTATCCACAAATAGAACCACGCAAGAAAGACAATGAACAAAATAACATACAACATAAAGATTTTCCAAAAATAGATTACTCCGGTATTGCTTTTGGTGCTATCTATAATGTAAAAACAAAAAATATTAATATTGAAGCAGAGAAAAATAAATTATTAAAACAAATTCTAGAAATACTTGAAACCAATACTCAAGATACAGATATTACTGATATTATAACTTCAGCATTCAGAAAAGCACTGGGAAGTGTTCGAATAGTTCTTGAAAAAAGGAGAAGAATACTACAAGATCTTGATAATTTGTTAGTAGACAAAACATTAAATCCACAACAAAAATCAGACCGAGTTCGTATGCTAAGAAAAGAGTATAGCAGATTAGAAAAATATAAACCAGCACAGCAAAAAACAAAACCCTCCAAAATTCAAGATGAAAAAATTGATTATCAATTGATGAACAAATTTAAAACCGCAATATCTGAGGACAACTTCAATTTAAGAAAAATTTTTTTGGAATATTACAGCAACCTAAATAATATAAAAACTATAGAAGAACTTAAAGAGCAATATCCAAAAATAAAAATTCCGCCAAGACCTGAAGAAGTAATTGCTAAAAAAATCGAATCCGTCCTTACCAGAGATTTTTATGAAGAATTAGATAAAGTTTTTGAAAACGGTTCACAGGATAATATTGTTAAATTTCTGGAATATAACATAACTAAAATGACAAAATTGATTGCTCAAAAATTTAATGTCAATCCGGAAAACTTATTCCAAAGAACAGGTATAGAAATAAGTACAACCATCCTAAAAAAATATGAAATGTATAAAGTTGAGAATAGGATATCTTCTATTCCGGAACAACGTAAAATTAAATTCCCGCAGATTACGGACATCGACATAAAAATGCTTGCAGTAGATTTTGATGATTTTGTAATATCCAGCGTCAGAAAACATTATCTGGAAGGCCAAAAATTTAATGATTTAACCTATTCTAACCAATATATAACACTGCCTCTGGCTCAACTAAAAGTAAGTGATTATAAATTTGAAAAAATTCCTGAAAAAATAAAAGGAATTTTAAACTCTGCAGATACATTACATGCGGCTCAAAGAGACTATGAGAACTTTGATACTGAAAAATTTAAATCCCGCTTAAATTTTTATGCCAATAGAGAACCCGGCAACAATGAAGACATTCTTACCAGCATTATTAATTTTGATACCTGTAATTTTACAGAAGAAGATAAAAAATTACTTATACAATTCTTAAAAGAGTTAGACCGTATGAATGACGGAGAAAAAACAATTTCGCAAGTCATTGAAACTATTCAAACTAAAGGACTTGAACCAAAAGGAACTCAAAAACTTAATGAAATAGAAAAACAAAAAGCAGAACAATCATATAAAATCAGACAAAAAGAAATCTCAGAATTAAATAGTATAAAAAAAGATTTTGATGATGTCATTAACACTTTATATGCAAATAATTTAAATAATCTTGCAAATTCATGCTCAAAATACAGACCAAATAGTCTGGATAAAACCGAAATTGAAAATGCAAAGTTTCTTATAAAAATGATTGCTGATAATATTGACCCGAAAAATAAAAAACTGTCCAATAAAAACAAACTTGAACAAAACATCATCAGATGGGATACTTATAATCTTTACAAGAACAATAAAAGTGAAAAAATGTTGTTTGAAAAAGCCATAGAATTTGCATCTGAACCGGATGGAACAATTAATATTGATAAAGCAGGACAATATCTCGTTAATTCCGAAGTTGTCCAACTTTACCCGATGAGTCTAGAAGCTACCAGACAGCCTGAAATTTTGGAAAAAATAATGGAAAAAGCCGGAACAGATACGGACATGGCAATAAGATATTTATGCAAATTTGATAACTATCTTGATATGAATCCGGAAGATAAACAACTTATTTCAAACTTTATTGATTTTTTTAATCAGAAAGATGCAGTAGAAAAAGCAATGCTAAAATATATTATTGAAAATGATTATATAAATTCCGATACAAGCGTTCTTACAAATATACACGAAACAGGTAGTCCAACCATCAAAGCCACAATAGCTTCATCTGCAAAAAAACAAATTCTGGATAAATATAAATATCCGCTTTGTATCGATTATATGAGAAAATTTGAAGACGCCCTCTCATCTTTTGCAAAAATGAAAAATTCATCAGGAATTAAGCAAACAGGTAGAAATAACGAAACAATAAGATACAAAATGGAATTGAAAATTGCCGGAGAAGACGACAGATTATTCTCCAGCAATAACAATTATTATTTTGATATTTTTTCAGATAAAGGAATGCATTAAAATCTATAATGAAGCAAAAATTTCTATATTATGATTTTTTTGTTTGAATATCGACATCATCTCTGAAATTCCAACTCCTGTTTTACACATAGAATAAAATTTCCTTTCTTCATCAGTAATATTACTATTTTTATTAATAATACTTTCATCCATTCTGGATATCATTTCAGTAATTTTCTTTAATGCATAATTAAATAAATCAGCATTTACTCCCCCCAAAACAATTCCAATATATCCCAATTCTCTTTTATAAAGATTAGCTAAAAAATCTTCATTATTAATGTTATTTTCATCTAAAAATAAATGTATCTCATTACTTCTGTCAAAAGGATTACAAATATTCAACCTGTTACTTGAAGAATACGGATTAGATAAGCGATAGTAATAATATGCATTATCAGTATAATAAATTCGCTTAGCCAGACATAAAGTTTGAATTTGAAACGGATTATCAACCCAACCGGCACCTTTAGCCTCAACAAAAGAAATTTTATAATTATTTAAAAACTCCCGCTTATAAAGACAAGACCAAATACTCGGATGAAAATATACAAATTGTGGAAAATCCTGAATTTTAAAAACCGACTCAGGCATTTCATAATTTTGACTCCAATATATTTTTTTTGCACAATCAGATGCAGATGCTATATTTTCATCATATTCATAAAATGCAGATTTAATAATATCAACCTCATTTGTTGATGCCAAATTATATAAATCCTCAAACATTTTACAATCAATAAAATCATCCGGCTCTATAATACTAATATATTCACCCTTTGCAAGCTTTAATCCGGCATTACAAGCAGAACCATAACCTGAATTAGCTCTATTTAATACACTCAACCTCGAATCTTGTTTTTGATATTTTTCAAGAATGCCAGCAGAAGAATCTGTAGAACCATCATTAATACATAAAATCTCTATTTGCTCCAAAGTCTGATTTAAAACACTGTCAAGACATTCACTCAAATAATTTTCAACATTATAAACAGGTATTATTACTGATACTTTAGAAGTCATTATTTCCTCCAATATTAAATTTTTCTGCAATACTCTTTAATAGTTTGAATACTCACATTTTTTATCAAATACGTTAGCAAAACATTCCATTGCGTTAGCAACAGCCTTATCCATATCGTAATATTTATAACTGCCCAGCCGTCCTAAAAAATAAACTTGATTTAAATCTTTTGATAAGTACTCATATTTTTTATACAAATCAGAATTTATTTTATTCTCAACAGGATAGTATCTGTCATTTTTTTCCGGTACAAAATCTTGAGAATATTCTTTGGCAATAATGGTATTAGGAGATATTTCATTTAAATAATATTTATATTCATGAATTCTCGTAAAATCATAATTATTAGGGTAATTTATTACACTATTACTTTGATAATAAGGGAAATTATATTCTTCAAATTTAAATTCAACACTACGATATGGGAGCATACCAAACTTATAATCAAAAAATTCATCAATTGAACCGGTATAAAATACCCTTTTATACAATTTAAAATCAAAAGACTTGAAGTTTGTATTCAATCTCAATTCAATATTCGGAAGAGACATCATATTACTCAACAGTTTTGTATAACCATCAACAGGAATTCCTTGATATTTATCCTGAAAATATCTGCTGTCTTTGCTTATCAGAATCGGAACTCTTGCGGTTACATTACTATCAATGGTATCAGGATTATAATTCCATTGCTTTTTTGTGTAATTTAAAAATATTTTTTTATAAATATAACTTGCCAAAAATTTTAAATCATTATCACTCGACTTCCGGAATTCAAGTATTGGAATTCTATCATTATAAAAAAAATTTTTTAAAAGTTTATCCTCAAATTTTGCAGCCATAGAATGTGGAAAAACATCATATAAAGTATTAAAATTAAATGGAATAGTCGTTTCAATCCCATCTATATTAGCATAGACTTTATGCATATACGTATTAAAGTTTGAAAACCTATTTACATATTGCCACACACTTTCATTATTCGTATGAAAAATATGCGACCCATAACAATGAACCGTTATTCCATTTTTATCTTTATAATCATAACAATTTCCCCCAAGATGATTTCTTTTGTCAATAATCAAAACTTTTTCACCGGTTTTAGACGCTATATGCTGTGCTATTACCGCACCTGTGATTCCTGCTCCAACCACCAGATTAGTATTTTCAGGCATATTTACTTCTCCTCTACTGACTCACAAATAATAAAAGAAGGTATCATAAAAAATATGACCCAGAAGTATACAGTTATGGACAATCATGTTAAACCTGACAAAAATAAAATATTCTGCTATTATAAAATATATAGGAGTTAAATATTTATTATGAAAAAGATTTTAGGAATATTACTTTTAGTACTATGCATATCTACACCAGTATCTGCAATAACAGATGCCGAACTTATACAAGAACAAACTATTCAAAATCAAATTGATGATATTGGTACAAAAATTTTAAATGCAAATAAAATACCTAAACGAATTATATTTGTATACAACAAAGCGGACAAAAAAAGTAAATTAAAAATGGACACAACTCTATCCAGCAGACAGATTATTATGTACACAAATTCATATAAATTTGTCGAAAATAATGATGAACTAGCAGCATATTTAGCAAGAGAAATAGCTATAGCCGCAAAATCCTTTAACGGCAAATGCGCAGGAGGTCTAAAGTCTTTACAGATAAAAGCTGCTCCTAAAAAATACGAATTAGTTGCAGATAAAATAGCAGTAGATTATATGGTAAATGCCGGATATCACCCCATCGGATTAATAACATATATTCAAAAAACATCTCCTCAAAGAAGATTCGACAAATTCTCAAACAAAAATCTCACGTCTAAACGCCTCGCTGTTATATATGAATATATTTATACAAAATATCCATACTATCTTGTAAATAATCCATATTTTACAAATGAACATTATCAAAATTTTCTTTTAACATCAGTGAATAACAGAAAATTACTGCAACATAAAATTGAAACAGGTTCCAAGGAAAATTTAAAATATGAATAAATTTATATTTATAATACTAGTACTTTCTTTTTTGATTATTGAATCAGGCAGTTATATGCAAACAAAAGCTGCTGAACTCATAGAAGATAATCTTGTAAATTCAACATTATTAAATAAAACACTTACTAAACCTGAAATCAATTCGGAATATAATTTTGAAAATACCGATATTGTAAAAATAAAACTTGTAATAGATTCTGATATAAAATCAGAAAATGATATTTATGAAGGAGAAAAAATAATATTTAAAGCAGTAGAAGATGTATACTACAATAATCAACTACTAATAAAAAAAGGAGCTTCTGTTCCTGCAAAAATCGAAACTATAATATCACCAGGAATGAATGGTATACCTGCAAGCATAATTATAGGGAATTTTCAAATTGAAAATATCTCAAAAAAACAACTTGTTGATACCATAGAAATATACGGACAAGATAGAAGCCTATGGGTTTATCCGTTCAAATGGCTACTGACCCCATTACCGCCAACAGGGTCTTTTACAAATTTTATCAAAGGTGGTCATGCAAAACTTAGCTCTAAAAAAGAACTCTCTATTGATTATCATCCACATTGGTAATCAATATCTATATAAATAAATTTGAATTTGCACTGTTACTTTCAGAAATATATTTTGCGACACCGCCAATTTCAACACCGTCAATTAATTCTTCTTGTTTTATACCCATAACATCCATAGACATATTACATGCTATGAATTTTATTCCGTTGTCTTTTGCTTGCTGAATTAACTCCTGCAATGTAGCAATATTTTTCTTCCTCATTATAAATTTCATCATTAAAGAACCTATACCGCCCATATTCATTTTGGAAAGTGTTAAATTTTGTACACCCTTTGGCATCATAAACCCAAATAAACTATCTATAAATCCTTTCTTGAGTGTAACATTAGGTTTTCTTAAAATATTTAAGCCCCAAAATGTAAAAAACATTGTAACATTTTTCCCACTGGCCCTTGCTCCATTTGCAATAATAAATGACGCCATAGCTTTATCTAAATCATTAGAAAAAACAACTATGGTTTGCCCATTGAAATCTTTATTAACAGATTTAACATAGTCTGCGTTTTTTTGAATAGTTGCTATTATTTTTTTATTTTCTTGTACAAGACTAACAAGTTTATTAGAAGTAGTTTCACACCAAGCTCCAATATCGGATTTAAATCCTCTATCCGTTGATATTACCTCGATTATTTCACCCTCTGAAAGTCCTTCCATAGCTTGAGAGACTTTCATTATTGGACCTGGACATTGCAAACCCGAAGCATCAATTTTTATAACATTACCGGTACTTACTCTCCGACTTTGGCCTATATTTGCAGTAAATGTAACATTTTTAGTCATCTCTTTATATATTTCTATACCACCCATAAGTGAATATACATTCTTAAAACCTCTTTGAATAAGAATTCTTGAAGCAATATAACTTGTATGGCCGGTATTGCAAAATAAAATAACTTTTCTATCTTTAGGAACTTCATTAATTCTGCTTCTAATCTCACTTATTGGGATATTAACAGCACCTGGAATAGTATTAACTTTGTACGAAATTTCCGGTCTTACGTCTATCAAATATGCCTCTTTCAAATCTTCTAAATAAGCAGGTTTAACCAAACCTTTCAAAATATTATCTGCATTCATACCTAAAATATTTACAGGATCCTTAGCAGAAGAATACGGAGGGGCATAAGATAACTCACTATCAATCATATCCTGAATAGTACCACCTGAGCGCATAATAGAACTTATAACATCAATCCTTTTTTCTACACCCTGTTGTCCAACAGCTTGAGCTCCCAGAATTTTTCCTTCAATATTAAATAACAGTTTAAAAAATATTTGTGTAGAATCAGGATAATACCCTGCATGCGCTCTGGAAAAAATATAAGTTTTCCAATAAGGTATATTTTTTTGTTCAAGTTGTTTCTCATTATTTCCAACACTTGCAACCGTTAAATCAAAAACTTTTAGAACAGAAGTCCCCTGAGATTTTTTATATTTGGAGTTTAATCCACAAATATTCTCTGCAATAATTCTACCCTGTCTATTTGCTGGCCCTGCAAGAGGGATTATCGTATTATCACCCGATATAAAGTCTTTCACTTCGATACTATCTCCTGCAGCATAAATATTTTCATCAGAAGTTTGTAAACAGTCATTCACAATTATTCCTCTAGCAGTAACTAATCCTGAATCTTTTGCCAACGTAATTTCAGGTCTTACTCCTATTGCCATTATTACTATTCCAAACTCAATTTCTTTATTTGAATTAAGAATAATTTTATTATTTCTGAATTCTTTTACACCATCTGATAAAACTAACTCAACACCATTCTCTATCATAGTATTCTGCGCAAATTTTGCGACTTCTTTATCTACCGGTGCTAAAATTTGATTATTCAATTCAACGAGCGTAGTATGTAAACCCATTTCAACCAAATTTTCAGCCATTTCAACGCCAATAAATCCACCACCGATAACAACAGCTTTTTTAGAGTTATTATTTTTTATAAAATTTTTTATTTTATCCGCATCATGAAGAGTTCTTAACGAAAATATTAAACTTTTATCCATTCCTTTAAATTCAGGAATAATAGGGGCAGCTCCCTGTGCCAAAACTAATTTGTCATACGCAAGTAATTCATTATTTTTTAACTGAACAGTTTTATCACTTCTATTTATTTTTACAACCTCTGAATTTAATCTTACATCAATATTAAACCAAGTTTTAAATTTTTTAGTATTTGAAACAAGCATATTATCTCTTTCAGAGATAATATCTGAAATATAATATGGCAAACCACAATTCGCAATTGAAATTTCTGATGTTTTTTCCAATATTAAAATTTCAGAAGATTCATCTAACCTTCTAAGTCTTGCTGCACAACTGGCACCAGCAGCTCCGCCACCTACAATTATAATTTTCATAAAACCTCACATTACTTGACAATATTAGAGTATTATAATATTATAATACTCTAATATTGTCAAGAGGAGACAACATAATGAATGCAGAAGACTACTCCGAAGTATTTAAAGCACTAAGCCATCCGTTAAGATTAAAAATAGCATGCGGATTACTACATAAAGGCAAATGCAACGTCAATACAATGGTTGAAAGATTAGGAGTCTCACAATCTTTAATTTCACAACATATTAATATATTAAAAAAAAGCGGTTTAATAAAAGGATACCGCAACGGAAACATAATTTGGTATAAGCTCGAAAGTAAACTAGCCCAAAAATTACTTCAGAATATAGAACTAAAATTATGTGAATAAATAACAAATTTATTCTTAACTTATGCACTATAAATTAAATAAATTTAACTTTTTATTATAGTTAATATCTCTAATGTCTAAATTTAAAACACTAGAACTTTTAAACCTCAATATAACCACAAAAAGAGGCGAAACTCGAACAATTTATCCAAGCGTTCATTGAGAAGTTAAAAACGCCGGAAACACTATCAATTATTCATTTAATAGATTTTGAAATGCACAGTATAAACGAGTTTTGACGATTCGTCATTTTTTAGTATCCACCATGTTTGAACAAGTGCATAGCCTAAAAGCGGCTATTTGCATAATAAAAGAGACTTTCATCTGAAAGTCTCTTTTATGGTGGAGGATAGGAGATTCGAACTCCTGACCCCCTGCGTGCAAAGCAGGTGCTCTACCAGCTGAGCTAATCCCCCTTAGTGGATTATAGATTGCAATCTCGTAAGATTGCTCCCTGCAATATTTATTATACATGCTGATTTTTTTTTGTAAAGAGGGTTCTTTTAATATATTTTAAATTTTTCTTTCAATTAAAATATATCCTTATTTTAAACTAAATCCCAGTTAGGAATATAACCTGTTTTTACTTTACAAAGTTCTGTATAAACCGACAAATAATATTAAAAAAGAATCCTCTAGGACTATTTTTTATAGTAATATTTATATTAAAATGTAAGCAAAAAACATTTTACATTACAAATTAGGAGCTTATCATGAATAATATTGAAATTTACACCTCCACAACTTGTCCTTATTGTCTCAAAGCTAAAAAACTTTTCCAAATGCTAAAGCTTAAATATACAGAATATAATGTTGAAAAAGATTTTGATAAAATGTGCAACGAACTATCTGAAAAATATAATCGTCAAATAACGACTGTTCCACAAATTATTATAAATAATAAATACATCGGAGGCTATTCTGATTTAGAAACTCTATATAAAAATAATGAATTAAACAAATTTTTAAATTAATCTTTTATAAACACAAAATACTAAAAATTTTAAAATAAACTAAATAAAGGCGGGGTAAAGAATCTTTACCCCGCCTTTATTTATATCAGCCTATTTTTTGCTTTCAACTACAGCTTGAGCTGCTGCAAGTTTTGCCTGTGGAATTCTGAATGGAGAACAAGATACGTAATCCAAACCTATTCTATAGCTGAATTTAACAGAATCAGGATCTCCGCCATGTTCACCGCAGACGCCACCAATTAATGAAGGATTTACAGATTTGCCCTTAGTCATTGACATTTCTATCAACTGACCTACACCTTTTTGGTCTAAAGTTTCAAACGGATTAGAAGGTAAAATTTTCTGTTCTACATAACGACCTAAGAATTTACCCTCAGCGTCATCTCTTGAATAACCAAATGTCATTTGTGTTAAGTCATTTGTACCAAATGAGAAGAATTCGGCATATTCAGCAATTTCATCAGATGTTAAAGCCGCACGAGGGATTTCAATCATCGTACCAAATTTGTACTCAACTTCAATACCTTTTTCTGCCATAACATCTTTTGCTACACGAACTAAAATGTCTTTAGCCACTTTAAGTTCATTAACATGACCGATTAATGGAATCATAACCCAAGGTTTTACAGCAATCCCCTCTTTTTTAACATCACAAGCAGCTTCGAAAATTGCTCTCACTTGCATTTCATTAATCTCCGGATAAGTTAAACCAAGACGACATCCACGTAGACCCATCATAGGGTTTGATTCAGAAAGCCCCTCAACGATATGCAACAATTCTTCTTTTTCTTTTGCATCTTTACCTTGAGCTTTCAATGTCGCAACTTCAGCAATTAAAGATTCTTTATCCGGTAAGAATTCATGTAAAGGTGGGTCTAAAAGTCTAACAGTCATAGGTTTATCACCAATTGCCTTAAACATTGCATAGAAATCAGAATATTGCATTGGCAATAAGTGCTCTAAAGCCTCTTTTCTAGCTTCAGGAGTACCGGCAATAATCATTTTTTGAACCCATGGAAGTCTGTCTGGATCCATAAACATGTGCTCTGTACGGCATAAACCAACACCTTCTGCTCCGAATTTCTTAGCATTTTCAATATCTTTAGGAGTATCAGCATTTGCTTCAACTTTTAATGTTCTGATTTCATCAACCCAAGAAAAGAATTTATTCCAATTATCATCAATTCTTGCATCAACAAGTTTTACGGCACCTTCCATAACAATACCCTTGCCGCCATCTAAAGATATTACATCATTTTTGTGATATACAGTGCCATCACAACCTGTTAATGTTTCATTTGTAAGATCAATTTTCATATCTTCACAACCAGAAACACAAGGTTTACCCATACCTTTTGCAACAACTGCAGCATGAGATGTAGCTCCGCCTCTTAAAGTTAAAACACCTTGAGATACAGCCATACCATGGATATCATCAGGACAAGTTTCTACACGTACCAAAATAACTTTTTCACCTGCAGAACCGCGTTCAGCTGCTTCTTCAGTATCAAACACGATTTTACCAACAGCAGCACCAGGGGAAGCATTGACACCCTGTGCAATTTTATGAGCAGCTTCTAATGCTTTTGAATCAAAGCAAGGAAGTAAAATTTGATTTACAGTATATGGATCAACTAATTCAATTGCTCTTTCTTTTGTAATAATACCTTCTTCGCACATATCTACAGCAATCTTTACAGCTGCAGCTGCAGTTCTTTTACCATTTCTTGTTTGAAGAATATACAATTTACCTTTTTCAATTGTAAATTCCATATCTTGAACATCTTTATACCCGAGTTCTAATTTTTTAGCTATATCAACATATTGTTTGTATAATTCAGGCATTTCAGTTTCAAGTTCGGCAATAGGTTTTGGAGTTCTAATACCTGCAACAACATCTTCGCCTTGAGCATTAGTTAAATATTCACCATAGAATTTATTTTCACCAGTTGCAGGATTACGAGTAAATGAAACACCTGTTGCACAATCATCACCCATATTTCCGAATACCATTGTTTGAACGTTAACAGCAGTACCAAAATTGTGATCAATTTTATTCATATTTCTATATGCAACAGCACGAGGAATATTCCAAGATCTAAATACAGCTTCAATTGCTTCTTGCAATTGCACAAACGGATCTTGAGGGAATTCTTTACCTGTAACTTCTTTAATTACATTTTTATATATAGGAATTAAAGATTTCCAACCTTCTGCAGAAACTTCAGTGTCAGACTTTACACCTTCTCTTTCTTTAACTTTTTCAACTTCTGATTCAAAATATTTCTGTCTATCCATTTCCCAGGCAACAGAACCGAACATAGTTAAAAATCTTCTATAAGAATCATAACAGAATCTAGGGTTATTTGTTAATTTAACCATAGCTTCAACAGTTTCATCATTCAAACCTAAATTCAAAATAGTTTCCATCATACCTGGCATAGAAACTCTAGCACCGGATCTTACGGATACCAACAAAGGATTTGTTCTATCACCAAATTTTTTGCCGGCTTGTTCTTCAACAGTTTTTAAAGCAGCCTTAACTTCATCCATTAATCCGTCAGGCATTTTATTTCCGTTATTAATATATGCCATACAAGTTTCAGTTGTAATTGTCAGCCCAGGAGGTACCGGTAAGCCTAAATTTGTCATTTCTGCCAAATTTGCACCTTTACCGCCAAGGAGGTTACGCATAGATGCATTACCTTCTTTAAAAAGCCATACACGTTTTTCACTCATAGTTCATTTCTCCTTTTAGTAGTAAAATCTCTCTAAATAATTATATAAAAATTTTATCATGAAAATAGATTAAAAAACAAAGTCTACAAAATTGTTTAAACTTATTAACGAGAATACAGACAATCTAATATATCAAAACACCCTATTATAATATTAAATAAAATACATATCAGGATTTTCTTTAATTATCTCAACATATTTTCTTATTGGCATCTTTACATAAGCTTCATTATTTTTCGCATAATACTCATCCATTTGACCAATAGTATTAAACCCTAAACGTTTTGATATTTGATGGATATAATATAATTTAGCTTTCCGTTGCTCAACAGAAAGATTATCAAAATCTTGATTACATTTTAACATTAATTCAGACTCACCAATATCTTTAAGCTTAACCGCCAGATATTCCAATTTGGCAATAGCAGTTTTATAAACAGTTTCATTATTTTTTCGGACAGATTTATCTAATTCATTACGTAATCTCAGACGGTCAATCATAATTCCGATTTCATTAATATCTGTATATGGAGTTGCAGAATAAAATATATGTTTTAAATCTTCATTAGATAATGATGAAAAATCTCTGGTTTTAACAGCCTCCCAATAAGCATTACCGGAAAATATGCCATTTAAAGTTGAAGGAAGTTTTGAGACTTTTAATTCTTCCGGAGTTAATTTTTCAAAATGTTCTAAATTTAAAGTATTTGAATATGATGGTTTAAAATTATCTGAAAGTTTTAAAAGGCGCCCAATTCTATCAAAAGCAACATCAATAAGTGCTTTTTTGCTCTCTGAAACCATATTTCGTGAATTAATAATAGCCTCTGCCATTTCTTGTGTTTGAGCATTCACAACTTCATGCAACTGTTTATTCTGAATTTTCAACATATTCTGGGCTGCAGAATTTGCAAGAGCAAAAAGTTGTCCTTCAGAGGCTTCAACCAAATCGGAATACTTATCTTCTTTTAATTTAGGAATAAGAGTTAAATCACCGCAAGCAATATTTTTTTGGGATCTTTTACAGTTTAGATTATTCGTAACTTCTCTTACAGCATCAAACAGTACGGCCTTAAATCTGTCAAATTCGGACGCTCCGGGATGAATATATTCATTAAACTCTGTACTAATTGCTTGAAAAGCCTTATCTTGTAATTCCAGAGCAGATTTTGAATCCTGAGAAAAAGAAATAGCATCGACATATTTGGTAACATTTGGCATTCTATTTTCTCTATACCAATCAATATGTGCCTTTGAATTATTAAATGAATTATCCATTAAATCTTTAGTAAAATTAGCAAATTCCTGAACATTCTTTTCTATTTGAAATAATCTGTCCTGAACTAGATTTTTATAACATTTCACTTTCCCCGGTCTTGTCAAACCATAGGCAATTAAAAGAGCCCCTCCGGTAATTAGCCCAAACGGTAAAATTGATTTAAGTTTATCATTTGATTTTGGAATTTCTGAATACACAGGAGCAGTTTTCGACTGTTCCAAAACCTGAATGTTTGCAGCAGAATTACTTATAATAGGTTGATTAGTAATTTTTGCAGTAATTAAATTCACCATAAAAGACCATTCTTTTTATTATATTAATGCACAAGATACTTTTTTTTGCTATAAAAAAAAGACAGAAAACAAAATTTCTGTCTTTTTTCTTAAAATTTCTTCATAAAAATTACACATCCGGCAATGTACCGTTTACCTCAGCAACTTCATCACACTCGAGATTAAAAATACTGTGAAGAGCTTTCACCGCTTTTTGTGCATCATCTTTATTAATTAAACAACTGATTTTTATTTCACTTGTAGAAATCATCCTAATATTAATACCATTATCTGCTAATGTCTGAAACATTGTTGAAGCTATACCAGGTCTGTCAATCATGCCGGCACCTATGATAGAAACTTTTGCAATATTATCATCAATTTTTACATCTGCGGCTTTCAGCTTTGTTTTAACACTATCCAAAATAGTCATAGCTCTAGGTAAATCTTCACGACTAATTGTGAATGCAATATCATTTGTATTTGAAACTTTACGAGCATAAGACTGAATAATCATATCAACAGATATATTCTCTTTAGCAAGACTGCCAAATAATGTCGCAGCTTCACCAGGGGTATCTGGAATATCGCACACAACAACTCTCACTTGTGATAAATCTGCAGCTACTCCTGCAACCGGTTTATTTATTTCCATTTTTTCAACTCCTACAATTAACGTTCCCATATTCTCAAGTTTGAAACTGCTACGAACCCTTAATGGCACAGAATATTGCTTTGCAGTCTCAACACTGCGCGGATGCAAAACATTTGCTCCGGCATGGGCAAGTTCAAGCATTTCTTCATAAGATATAACATCCAGTCTTGAAGCTTTCGGCACAACTCTTGGATCGGTTGTATAAACCCCTTCAACATCAGTATAAATATCACATCTTTCAGCATTTAATGCCGCCGCTAAAGCAACTGCAGAAGTATCAGAACCACCACGCCCAAGCGTTGTAATTTCACCCTCTTCGGTTACTCCTTGAAAACCGGCAACAACAATAATATTCCCATCATCAAGATTTTTTCTTAATTTATCTGTTTTAATATCAATAATTCTGGCTTTTGAATGTACATTCTCAGTTAAAATACCTATTTGCGTTGCATTAAAACTTACAGCCTTATAACCCTGTGCCTGAATTGCCATAGTTAACAAAGCTATAGAAACACATTCGCCGGTAGATAGTAGCATATCCATCTCTCTGGCTGATGGAGATGAATTCAATTCTTTTGCCATTTTTACAAGATGATCCGTGGTATGTCCCATTGCGGAAACAACTACAACCACATCGTTTCCTTTATCTTTCTCCCTGATTACGATTTTAGCAACATTTTTAATTTTTTCAGTATCTGCAACTGATGTTCCGCCAAACTTTTGTACAATAACTTTTCTCAATTTAATTATTTCCCTGTATATCTTTTAATATATTTTCCAACTCTTGTTTTTCATTCTCATAATCAAATTTTCCAAGAGTTTGTGCATGTTGTGCAACAGAAATTGCTTCTTTTATATTATATTCACAAACGTTTGTCTTGACAAGTGTATATAAGGAGAAAAACAATAAATTTAACACTTCTAAATTATTTTTATCAAGTTTTTCTGCTCTTCTCAATTTTCTCTGGGCATCCGAAAAATCAGAAACTTCTATCAGCCATTTAGCATAATCAACAAATCCCGGTAAATAATCAGGATTTTCTCTAACAAATTTTTCATAATTTTCTCTAACTTTATACCTATCATTCAAACATCTATATGCGTGTGCAAGATGATAATAATTATAAGTTTGTTTTGGGTCAGTTCTCAATGCTTTCTTAAAAGTCTCAATAGAATCTTCAATGCGTCCAGAATGAAATTTTTCAAGCCCTAAAGCCTCTTGAATATATACATTTTCACCATTGGTTTCTTTTAACTCATTTAACATTGAAAAATCATTTTTATAAGCTCCGGTAAGAGCCAAACCTATCTTAGCAGACAAATATTCAACATTTTGCTTAAGAGCAATAGAAAATTCCTCATTCGCTTTTTCAAATTCAAAAAGTCTTATATACGCTTTTCCCCACTCAGTTCTCAAAATAGCTGATTCAAGATCATTTTCAAGTGCAGAATTAAATATATTTTCAACCTTATCTTTATTCTTTTGAATTGAATAGACTTCACCTAGAATAAGATATGCAGGCAACATTTGTCTGTTAAATTCAATAGATTTTTTAGCATATTTCTCCGCTTCTTCATAATCTGCTTTCAAAAGTTTTAAATTTGCATACTCATAAGTTGAACTTTCATTAGGAGCAACTTTGGCTAAAAATTTAAGTTTTTCTTCAGCAGAATCATAATCATGCAATTTTATCTCCATAATTGCAGATAACAAAATTGCAGTATAATTATATTTACTTATTTGAGATGCAGTTAAAAATTTATCACGCGCAAGAGCATATTTTTTTTGTTTCATCAGTGCCATACCCCAACCTGTATAAACATCCGTATTATATGGAGTAACCTTATCCGCCTGTTCAAATGAAGCTATTGCATCTTCTATCATATTCGAATTTAAATAACACATCCCCAATCGTAGCCAAATTTCTTTATCATGCGGATTTATTACTGAAGATTTTCGATAATATTCGGCAGCATCTTTAAAACTTAATCTTTGTTCATAAATTTTTCCTAAATATTTATAAATTCTGGAATCTTGTTCAGAAATATCTAATGCTTTTCGTAAAACTAACTCCGCTCTATCAAATTCTTTATTCTCAATCAACCCTTTAGCCTTATTAACGTAAGCAACAACAGGCAGAGATTGAATTATGGAATCACTCTTATATTCGTCCACTCTGACATTTAAAGTTTTTATATTTTCAAAAATATTCTTTATCCAGCCAAACAATCAACTACCTCTCTAAAAGCACCATTCCCGGCTTCCGCTTCAGTAATCTGAATTCCTGCAACTGATTTTACTTTTTCAACTGAATGCGGAACCGTAACTTTATATTTAGCAAATTCTAAACATTCAATGTCGTTAATATCATCTCCAATATATACAAATTCCTCGTTTGATAAGCCATACCGCTCAATAATATCTTTTAGAACATTTATTTTAACTCTAATATTTTGATGAATTTCCTTTATACCAAATTTTTTAGCCAATATTTCAATTGCAGCATTCCCCTCACCTGAAATTATTGCTATATCAAACCCTTTTTTCTTTAAAATTGAAAAAGCCATAACATCTTTAAAATTTAATTTTCTTGACATTGAAAAATCGTCATTTATATAAACACAATTATCCGTTACAATTCCATCAAAATCTGTAATGACCATTTTTATTGAATTTGGAAGCTTTATATTTGACATTTCTATTTCCTGATTTTAGATATCTTAACAAACTTCACTCTATTTGCTATAATTATACCATAAAGTAAGAATTGTTTAGACAGGTGTGGATAAAAAGTAATAAATGTTTTCATATTTTTATATAATCAATATATGCGTAATAATTGTATTTATATGTCTGTTCTTTATAACAAGAAAAACAAACAGACGCTGGTCAAAAATTAACGATTATCTGGGAAAAGTTACAACAACAGTTGATTCAATTCGATATGGAAACTTATCAACTAAAATAGAAAAAATAGAACATCCTACATACCAAAATGTTACTGATAGTATCAATAGAATGGTTGAAACACTTAACGACCGGGAAAAAATGATTATTGAATATCAGGCAGAACTAATGCGGCAAAACAAACTGTTGGAATCAGTTATAAATTCACTATCAGACGGCATACTCATAATTAATGAAAAATTTGATATTTTAAGAGCCACACCTAAAATATTAAAATGGTTTGGCATCAAAGGAAAAGATATTATAGGGAAAAATGTTTTTGAGTTTATACAATTTGCAAATGATAATGCAAACATTGATAATTTAAATAATATGGAAGTTTTTATCAAACATACTCCTACAAACAATTTTATAATAAACTCTCAACCATTATCTTCCCTTGAAAAAAAACGATACGTTTTAATTATCAAAGATATAACAACAGAAAAAGAAATTGAAACTTTAAAAGAAGATTTTGTTGCAACTTTGACTCATGATTTAAAAGTTCCGATAGTTGCTGCAGCAAATATGATTGATTTATTTCTGGCAAACAAATTCGGGACTATATCAGATAAACAAGAATTTGCTCTAAATAGTATGAAAGCATCAAATAAAGAACTTCTGGATCTTGTACAAATTCTTCTTGAAACATATAAAATTAAAGAAACTGGAATTATATTATTCAAAGAAAAAATTCGTCTAAATCAATTTGTTAAAGAAATAGTTAATGAAATGCAAGGAATAGCAAATGATTCAAAACTTGGCATCCAATTTTATCCGACAAATGAAGAACATATAATTTCAGCTGACCCGATTCAATTACAGCGGGTTATAAAAAATTTAATATCTAATGCAATAGACCACAGTAATACCAAGAAAGATATTGAAGTAAAAATAGGCAAAATTTCAGGATTTATTACAGTATCAATTATAGATTTCGGACAAGGCATTGCGAAAGAAGAAATCAAAATGATTTTCAATAAATATTATTCTGCAGCAAAGAAATTACGAAAAGTAGGAACTGGCTTAGGTTTATATTTATCTCAACAAATAGCAGAAGCTCATGGTGGAGAAATAACTGTTACAAGTGAAGAAAATGTTCGAACTGAATTTTGCGTAAAAATACCTGAATAAGAAACCCAAATATCTTAAATAAACATAAGTGAACATTACATAATACTATAACAATGCCAGTTATGAGCCAAAGTAATTGATTAAACCATCATGAATTTTTTCATTTTTACATAATTTCTTGAGTTTAGAAATTGCTCTATTCTCAATCTGGCGAATACGCTCTCTTGAAACACCATACTGAGAACCAATTTCATCCAATGTTTTTTTCATCCCGTTATTATCCAAACCATAACGTAAAATCAAAACATCTCTTTCTTTCTGACTCAATTGATTGAGAATTTTTCTTATATCTTCTAACAAGTTTTCTTGAGAAACTTTACCATCCGGAGTTATTGTTGAATTATCAACTATAAAATCAGAAATTTTTGAAGAATCATCATCTGATGTTGCAGGAGTGTCCATACTCACAGTTGATTGTGCAGATTTTATAATTGCAGTGAGCTTAGAAACCGGAAGTCCTAATCTATATGCAATTTCCTGCTTTGTAGGAGGATGGCCCAATTCTGTAGTTAAATCAATAGTTGCACGTCTAATTTTACCAATAGAATCTATCATGTGTATTGGTAATCTGATAATACGTGCTTTATCAGCTATTGCTCGAGTAATTGATTGTTGAATCCACCATGTAGCATAAGTTGAAAACTTGTACCCTTTTTTATAATCAAAACGGCCGGCAGCCTTTATCAGACCGACATTTCCCTCCTGTATCAAATCAAGAAAAGAAAGCCCTCTTCCTATATACTTTTTTGCAATACTTACAACAAGTCTTAAATTAGCATTAACAAGAACGTCTTTAGCAAATTCATCATGCTGCTCTTGAATTTTCTTCGCCAATTCAAGCTCTTCTTCTGATGATAATAACGGAATCTTTCCAATTTGTCGTAAATATATTTTTACACTATCATCCGAATTAACAGAAATTAAACTCTCCTGAACTTTAGGATCTTCTACAGATTTTAAAACATCCTCCCCATCTTCTACTTCGTTTTCGGATTCTAATTCCTGTAATTTTTTAAAATCAACATCTTCATCAGATATATCACTAGTTATTATTCCTAAATGTTCAAATTCTTTTACCACAATATAGCTCCAATCTTACACTTATAATATAACTAAGAATTTATTTTGGGGTCATACGGTTGTATTATTTTAGGATTTATTCACCAATTTTTGCCGAAGAGTTTCAAATATAATAGCACTTAACGCATTTGAGACATTCAAAGAATTAAAACTATTTTGCATTGGAATCTTTACAATAAAATCAGATGCCTTTAAAAGAGATTTAGAAACTCCTGCATGTTCAGCCCCCATAATAATCGCAAAGTTCATATCATTGTATTTAATATCATAATAATTATCTTTTGCACTTGCATCAGTTGCAATTATCCACCAGTTGCTATCTTTTAGTTTCTGAATTGCGTTAACCAGGCTATTGACCTTTATAATAGGAATGTGATTAATAGCTCCGGCACTGGTTTTCTCAACAATAGAATTAACTTGAACATTTCTTCTTGAAGGAATAATTATTCCATCAACTCCTGCACAAACACAAGTTCTTATAATCGCGCCTAAATTATGTGAATCTTCTACTCCATCTAAAATCACAAGTGATGAATATGTATGATTACAAGATTCAATAAAATCATCCAAGTCCACATATTTAATAGGCGAAATTTGTGCAATAATTCCTTGATGATTAAACTCCGCATAAGGTTGAAATTTCTCTTTCGCAACAAATTGAAAAACCACTCCGTTTTTTTGAGCCAATTCTTTAATTTTATTAATTTTCACATCAGAGTGAATATTTTTAGAAATTAAAATTTTGTTAATTTCACGATTATTTGCAATCAATGCTTCCAATACGGAGTTTTTACCATAAATTATTTCAGGATTTTCCATATCTACTTTGAAACCTCTAACATTTTATCTATACACCTTACTGCTTTTTGTGCAATCACTTTATCAACAAAAATTTCATTTGTCTCATTTTCCAAAACTTCATAAATATCAACTAAAGATGTCATTTTCATATTCGGGCAAACTATATTTTCCTTTACAGGAATAAACTCTTTATCAGGGAAATCTCGTATTAACCTATCTGTAACTCCCTGTTCTGTTGCAATAATAAAAGATTTATTATTACTTTCTTTTGCAAATTTCATAATCCCTGTAGTACTGCCTACATAATCTGCAATCTCAGAAACTGAAGTATGACATTCCGGATGAGCCAAAACTAAAGCTTCAGAATGTTCTTTACGTGCTTTTTCTATATCTTCAGGTCTGATTTTAAGATGTGTAGGACAAAAACCAGGATATGTTATAACCTCAACATTTCCAAGCTGTTTTTCAACCCATTTTCCCAAATATGTATCAGGCAAAAATAATATCTTATCAGCGCCTAAACTTTTCACAATCTTTACTGCATTTGAACTGGTACAACACATATCGCATTCAGACTTTACCTCAGCAGTCGAATTCACATAACAAACAACCGGAATTCCCGGATAATTGGATTTAAATTCTTTAAGCTGCCTAAAAGTAATCATATCAGCCATCCTGCATCCAGCTTCAATTTGCGGGAGTAAAACTTTCTTGTCAGGTGATAACAATTTTGCAGTCTGCGCCATAAAATATACCCCTGCAAAAACAATTATATCTGCGTCTGTTTTTGAAGCAACTTGGCTCAAATACAATGAATCACCAACATAATCAGCAACTAAATCAACTTCTACAGGCTGATAACAATGTGCTAAAACCACTGCATTTTTTCTTTTTTTTAAATCTTTAATCTTCTCAATTATTTCTTCCATAAAAAATAAATAATCCTCCGTTTGGTGTAAATTTATGTTAAGATTTTTCCATTTGTAAAATATATTGTATAATAAAAATAAGATTATAGTAAGAAGAGTAAAAGGTAAATATGGCAAATTTTTTAGAAAGCTTGGGAATGGGTGGAGGAATTGATGTCCATATTTCTGTATCACCTGCGTGTGGATTGGAAATGACATCGTTAGATAATCACGGAAATGTTAAAGCTTACGCTCAAGTCCCTCTTGAATATAATGAAGCACAAAGAGAAGTTGCAAACTATGATGAGCTGAAAGCCGGTATAGAAACCCTGTTTCAGACAAGAAACATTAACCCTAAAAAGGCAAATGTATACTTAAGTTTACCAACTGTATGGTTTGGATTAAAAGAAGGTTTACCATTATTACTGGATGACAGTGCGATTACTAATATCGTTATCGGTGAATTGGAACAAACCTACGTATTCAAACGTAAAGAACCTATTCCTTACTGGTTTGATGCCTTAGCTTCAACAAATTCAGACTCCAGAAGTGTATTTTACAGTGCAGTTCAGGCCGATGTAATTGAAACAATAAAAAGTATTCTTGGAGAAATGGGTTCTACACTTGTAGGTGTTGATTGTTCTCTATTTTCATATTTAAAAGGTCTATTTGTAACAGGCATTGCCGCAGAACAAATGAATAACGATGGAAACTCCTGGAGTTTAATGATTATAAATAACAGCGGTTTCCAAATGTTAGGCATGCAAGGGAAAAAAATACTTGAATACTACGAAGAACCATTACCAATAAAATCTTACGAAGGAGAAGAAATTTATGCAGCTATAGAAAATGCCGCACAAATTGCTCTGATGAGTTCACCTTCAAGTTCTTTGATTGTAATATCAGAAACAGATTTAGTTTCTGCTGAAATATTAGGAAAAAGATTACAATTTGGCGGAACAATAATTCCGGTTGAAGATAACCAATTCAGAAAAGAACCGTTGATGGAAATGAGCTTGAACATTGTTCCTGAAGATCAACTAAAAGTTTCTCTCCACTCAATAGGTGCAACTGCTCCTGAAGGAATTTTACCTGTAACCGTAAACTTTTTAGCAGCAGCAGGCCAGAAAGCCGTAAAAAATGATGTTGTTGAAATACCACTTGGCGGCGGTAAGATTATAAAATTAACCTCCACAAAAGCGGCAATCCTTGCATTACTACTATTGATAGTAGTTTTAGGACCACTTGGCGGAGTATTTTTACTTACATCAAAAGTTTATACAGATGCCCAGAATAAAAGTGCTGAACTGGATGCACAAATTACAACATTGGATGAACAACTCAAACAATATGAATCTAAAGATGGTAAGCCACAATTTGATCCTATCGCAGAGATAGAAAAAGTATTAAAACAAAATAGAACAAAAATTATGGCATACGCAGCATTAGGCGAATCAATTCCAAAGAATCTTTATCTTACATACTTTATGACAGGTGAAGACGGAACAATTGATATTAAAGGATGTGCTGACTCCGTTGAAGATGTCTATGTATTTTTCAAAAATATAAAAGACTCTCTTGTTGAATCAAAACTACGTCTTAATAAACTTGATTTAAAATCAGGCTCTTTAGATACAGTAGTTAACAGTACCGTATCAACAATCGATAATGCTCCATACGTTTTTGAAATAACAAATATGAGTGAAGCTCAATTAAAAACATTTATGGATAAATTGATGGGAAAAGAAACTAAATCTTCATCTTCAAGTAGTACTGAATCAAAAGATTCCTCTTCTGATTCTTCACAAAGTAGTACTAGTACCTCTACAGATTCAACAAATTCTGCAGGCTCAAGTTCGAGTTCATCAACAACAGATGCAGCCGCAACACCTGCAACTAATCAATAATAATTTAATTTAAAAGGAATTAAATGCATGGATAACGAAAAAATAAAACAATTTATTGTACCAATATTGCTACTGATTGTTACTGCAGTTGGTTTAGTAATGCTTTCAACTAAAGTTGTTGATAATGTAAGAAATTACATGGCAATAAAAACTGAAATTGAAACAAAAACTGCATCCATTCAAGAAAAACAAGCAAAATTGGATGAATATAAAAGAAAAGAAGAAGAACAGAAAGCAAAAGAAAAACAAAATGCAACCAGCGGAAAACCTTTTTACAAACCTGTTATGGAAGGTTTAGATACAGAAGCTGTAATTGCAGGCGAATTTGCAGAAGTTCTTCAACTTGTGCGAGCTAATAAAATTAAAGTAAGATCAATAAAATATGACTATGACCCATCAGATGATGCTTTCGTACAAGGTGCAGGTACAGAATATAATGTTGCAAGATTAAATATGGAAATGATTGGAAACTATTCTAATTATGATAATTTCCTCAAAGAAATGTATAAACACGAACATTTCCTTGATTTACAATCTGTTGAAATAGTTCCATATAAAAAGAATAAAAGAATTTTACTTATCAATTTCAAAGTAAAATTATATGCAAAAAAATAGATATATAAATCGCAAGTAAAAAAAATTCTCTTATATAAGAGAATTTTTTTTATAAATTTATAAATTAGAAATTATTCAAATTGAGAGAAATCAATTCCAAATATTTGCTTTTTAGATTTTACACATGTTGTACAATATCCGGTTTCTAATGAGCATTTTTTTGTATAATCCTTAAAGCTGCTCCCGCATCGACCTCTATAATCGTTTGCTAAAAACGGACAAGTATAAATACCTTGAGATGTTAATATTCTACCGTATTCACAGTCAAATTTACCATTAACATCAGCAATTTCACCATCAAATTTTCCATTTTTATCATACCATTCACAAATATTGAGATTCGAAAAATCTAAATCGAAATTACAATTAGCAAAAACATTTCTAAAACCTTCAAGCAATTCTGCAGGTTTTTCATTATAATAATTTGTAACTTGAATAATAGGATTAAAATTATACTTTATCAAATGTTTTATTGCAAATACAGCCTGTCGGAAAGCACCTCTATATCTTATATCATCATTTCTCACTTCGTCATAATGATCTATACTTATTTTAAAAATAATTTCATTTGAACTTTCATCTTCAACTTTTTTAAGAAATCTTGCTTTTTTCTCATTAATAAAAGAACCATTTGTACAGATGCACACATTAGAACGTTTTAAACACAATCTTAATATAGCATTAAAATCAGGGTGTGTCATGGGTTCTGCACCTGTCAAATAGATACATTCAATAGGCTCAGAAACAGTATCATTTAGAGCTTGTTTAATAATATCAATATCAATAAAATCTTCGACCTTCTTATATTGTAAAAACTCTATATAACAATGATGACAATGCTGATTACAACATTTTGCAGTTAATTCTATAAACAGATTATTTAAAGCCTTCATATTAATAATTTCTGATTGATAAATATTGCTTTTCATAAATAAACTCCTCTCAACTAAAAACCATGTTATACATCAAAATTTTAAAAAAAATCACCCGCCAAGGTATATAATCTAAGCCATAAATAGTTATTCATGATAAAATACACGTATGATTAAGATATTAGACTGTACTACAAGAGACGGCGGACACACAACTAATTGGAATTTTGAAAAATATTTTGTACAAGAATTAATTAAGTGTCAAAATAAATCAAATATTTCATTCTATGAAATAGGCTATCGAAATCACTTTGATAATGCAAACAAAGGAACTTTTTATAACTGCAGCCCTGAATTTTTGGAACAATATTACAAAATAAAAGGAAAAATTCAATTAGGAGTTATGACCGATACAAAAAGATTCTCCATTAAGGATTTTCCAGGACAAGAGAACGATTATATTGATTTTATAAGAATAGCGTGCCATCCTGATAAAATTAAAGAAACGCTTAGTATTGCAGAAAATCTTTATGACAAAGGATATGAAATATTTGTACAACTTATGGATATATCTAATATTGATAATTTCGGATATAAAATATTAGAAAAATGGACCTGTAAAAACATCTTAAAATCCTTATACTGCGCAGATTCTTATGGAATTATAACACCATTAGACCTTGAAAAAACATTTATAAAACTAAAAACCGCAGATTATCAAAACATCAGTTTTCATGGGCATAATAATAGCAATCTGGCACTTAAAAACAGCTTAACAGCAATAAAACTCGGTGCATATTCAGTAGACATAACACTCAACGGTATAGGACGAGGCGGCGGTAATTTGAATGCTGCAGAATTATTAAACATTTTAAACAACTTCAGCGCAAAACATTACAATCAACTATCAGAAGAATATGCTGAAATTTTCAAAGAATAAATTGTTTGTATATTTCGGCATCAGAACTTCTGACAACAGTTTTAGGAAGATATAAAACCCCAAGATTCTCAGCAATCCTTTTGATTGACGGAGATGCCGAAACTATAACAATTTTTGAATTTTTATACTCCTTATAAGTTTTAATTTGTTCAACAAACCATTGTCCAGCCAATTTTGGTAAAAAGTTATTTTCCATTTGCAAATCAGTAAAAATTAAATCATAAGGCCGGTCAATAGAAGCTTCAATTTTAGATACCCCTTCAATAGCACAAGAAGCTGTATCAATTTCTAAATCTTCAATTCCAAGATAATTAATATTAGTAATATGAAATCTTATCCAACCAGGAACGTCATCTACAATTAAAATTCTTTTCATAAACATTATTCTACATAAAAAGGTATAAATTTTCTACCTTATCGGGGAGTATAAAAAAATAATAAAATTATCTAACCTGAATCCGAGAGGATTTAATTTATGAAAATAAAAGTTTTAATACCTATTATCGGAATAATTTTAACATTTTCTGATGTATACGCACAAACACCAAAAGAAGGTATGGAGTTTTTCGGACAATATCAAACATACGCTAACAGTTATAACTCAAAATTATTAGATATGTATTCTCCTAATGCAAAAATAATACGAGAAGTTATAACTCCTACAGGAGAAACAGAAGAAGTAATTGTACCAACAAAAAGATACTTTAAAGAATTGAAAATAGGACAAAAAACTGCTAAACTGAAAAAGTACAAAAATACATACAGAAATATTATAGCCTCCGAAATTCCAAATGGAATAAAGATAAGTGCAGAACGCCAACCATCTAAGGAATCTTATTGGCTAAAAATGTATCAAATTGTACAACCGACAGAATCAGGACTAAAGATAACAGAAGAAATGATGCAGACAAAAGTTCAATCATTTCTCAGACATAAAAAATAAAGGTGTAAAATGGAAAAATTTAGATTCTTAACAGCCGGAGAAAGCCATGGTAAATGCCTGAGCGCAATAATTGAAGGAGTTCCTTCAGGTGTTGATATAGACATTGATTTTATAAACGAAGAATTAAAAAGACGCCAGCAAGGATATGGTCGTGGCGGTAGAATGAAAATAGAAAACGACACAATTGAAATAACTTCCGGAATAAGATTCGGCAAAAGCTTAGGTTCACCAATAACTCTTGTAATAAAAAACAGGGATTTTGAAAGCTGGAAAAAAATTATGAGTATTGCTCCGGAAGATGTTACTGATGAAAAGGCGTTTTCTACATTTAGACCAGGACATGCAGATTATGCAGGAAGCATAAAATATGCACAAAAAGATTTAAGGAATATTTTAGAACGCTCCAGTGCAAGAAAAACAGCAATCGAAGTTGCAGTAGGAGCAATTGCAAAACTAATTTTAAAACATTTTGATATCACAGGTTCTTCTGAAATTACACAAATTGGTTCAGCATGCTGTCCGGAAAAATTTCATGAAGAAATTGATATGACCAGAGATAGAGGAGATACTATCGGAGGCAAATTTGTTGTTTTATATAAAAATATTCCTGTAGGTTTGGGGTCTCATGTGCATTGGGATAGAGGGATAGACGGACGATTAGCACAAGCAGTTATGAGTATTCCTGCAATTAAAGTGGTTGAAATCGGAACAAACCCTTTAGGCTTTTATGGGAGTAATTATCATGATGAAATGACCTTACAAAACGGAGAAATTGCCAGAACAACAAATAATGCCGGCGGAATAGAAGGAGGAATCACAAACGGAGAAGAACTAGTCATTTCAGCAGTTATGAAACCTATTCCTACAATGAAAAAACCGTTAAAAACAGTTGATGCTATTACACGCAAGGAAACAGAAGCTCATTTCGAAAGATCTGATGTTTGTGCTGTCGAAGCTTGTGCAGTAGTAGCTGAAGCCAGAATTGCCTGGGTTCTGGTAAATGAGATTTTGCTTAAATATGGCGGCGACAGTATAGAAGAATTAAAAAGAAACTACTATAATAATCAAACCTGTCTATAACTCTAAAATTAAAAATATTTTATGAATAATAGCAATTTATTCTACTTTTCTTTTTATTTAATTTATAATTTAAAGAAAAGGAGAAAATATGCCAATTGATTTCAATCCTCATATTGCTTTTAATTTTAATAATACACCCAGAGTTACCTTTCAATATCCTTATAATTTAAACCAGCCTATACAGGATACTTTTACAAAAAGTATTGAAACCAATACAAATATTGACAAAAATTATGACGGAATAAAAATTGAACAAAAATCTTTTGGAAAAATAAAAAAATCCGGTCAAGAAGCAACTGTTTATACTATCACAAATAAAAATGGTGCAAGTGTAGACTTATCAACATACGGAGCAACAATAACTTCCATTAAAGTTCCGGACAAAAACGGAAAAATGAAAGATGTAACACAAGGGTATGATAACGTTACTCCTTACGAAGAATCACCAGTAGGTCATGCAGGGGGAACTATTGGACCTTGTGCTAATAAAATTGATAACGGAAAGTTCTCAATAGACGGAATTGAATATACACTCGAATGTAATAAAGATAATGGAAAAACACATTCACATGGCGGTAGCCATGGATTTGATACAAAAAACTGGAAAGCAGAAATATTAAAAGATGGAATAAAATTCACATATAATAAAAAAGATATGGAAGATGGTTACCCCGGCAATGTTAAGGCCTCTGTTACATATAAATTTGATAACAATAATAATTTACACATTCAATATAACGCAAAATCAGATAAAAACACTTTAGTAAATATGACTAACCATACATATTTCAACCTTGATGGGGCTGAAAATACGTATGAAAATTCCGTTTACGAACATATTGTAACACTTCCAAATTCTTCTTCTTTCACAGAAAATAATAAAATTGCAATACCAACAGGAAAAATAATAAAAGTTGACGGAACCCCTTTTGATTTCAAAATTCCACATAAAATAGGAGATGTTATAAACTCAGATTTTGAACAAATAAAAATAGGCTCCGGATTTGACCAGAATTATTGCATAGATAACTATGACGGAAAAACAATGATTGAAGTTGCAAATGTTCAATCACCCAAAACAGGTATTACTCTTAAAGTTTCAACTAATTTACCCGGCTTTCAATTCTATACAGCCAATCATCTTGGCAAAAAAGAACAACCGAACGGTAAAAGTGGAAGCAGATATGAAAAACGGTCTTCATTCTGCATTGAACCGCAATTCTATCCAAATGCAATAAATACAGACTCGTTCAAAGAAAAAGGTATTTTAAAAAAGGGTGAAGAATATAATAGAGAGATTATTTATTCATTCTCTACCCAAAATTAATATAAATATTTGCCTATAAAAGCTTCTTATTATTTGCATTTTTCATAGAAATAAATTATAATCAGGCAAAGGGGATAATACTAATGATAAAAAAATTTTTTACCGGAATTTTCGTTATATTTGTATTTATAATGACATTTTGTATATCACAAGCTACAACAGTAATAGCACCACATTGGCAAGATGGTCCGATTACTGTCTATATCCCTAAAGATCAAAGAGCTGCACAAATGAAACGTGCATTTGACAAATGGCAAAATAATAGTTTTGGAAAATTAAAGTTTGTATACAAAGATAAAGGACCTGCCAATATAGATGTAGTTTTTGTTGAAGAAGTAGATGGAGCTGACGGTCCGATTGGTTCATACAGTTTAACTATTCAAAACGGACTAATAAAAAAAGCAGAAATTAAACTGGCGACTAAAAATAAAAATATTTCAAAATTTTCTAACAACTTAATTTATACCACAATGCTGCATGAAGTAGGTCATGCACTTGGTCTTTCAGACACTAATAGAAAAGGCTCAAGTATTATGTACATGCCTGTTTCCGAATCTCAAGACCTCCTGAAAATTGATATGATGAAATTATATCATCTAAATAACTGGAGCTGGATGGACAGACGAATTAACCAATAAACTACCATCCATATAATTTAGCAAGAGTTGCAAAATCAGATTTAGTCAAAGCCTGGTTTCTGCTGCCTTTTTGAAAATACATAACACTCATACGATCAGAAGAATGGTTCAAACCTATAGCATGTCCGATTTCATGAATCATTATTCTATATACTGCATCTTTTTTCAACATTGCACCACCAGGAGCATTATTAGCAATGTCAATATTAGCATGATGCATATAAACCCTACATTTTGTCCCATAGCATTCCTGTCTGTATGTAGGATATGTAACTCCCAATGCATGCTCCATATTTGACGATTTAGAAGCATCTTTAACAAAACGAACATTTATCATAGCTTTTTTCGGATTATTAACATATTTAAAAATAATTCTATTATTAGTAACATTCATCCAATAAGAAAAAGCTTCTCTCATTAAATCAGAATTCCTATTATCAGATGGCACATAAGTATAAATCATTTTAGGATTTTTCCAAGGAACACCTGTAGAAAATGCAGCTGGAGCAAATAGTAAAACATTAACAATAATTAAAATAAAAACAGTCAAAAACTTTTTCATTATCAAATACCTCATCAAATTAATCCCAACCATAAATACCGTACAATTTTTTAAGATCAGATTTTAATATTTCTTGAGCATCATTTTCTATAGGGTACATAATACTCAATGGTTCATCAGAATGCTCTTTTATACCTATTGAATGTCCTATTTCATGCAACATAACAGTATATACAGAATCATTTCCTAGAACTCTACCTTTAGAACTCTTTTCAGCAATTAGAATTTCCGCATGCGTCATCTTGCCGTTACGCATATTTCGAACTCTGGTTAATCCGATTTCTCTATCCGCATTTGGAATACTTTGTACAAAATACACCTCTATTTGTGCAACATTAGGGCTGTTTACAAAATAAAATTTAAATTTATTATTTGTCAACCTTGACCATTCAGCAAAGGCTCGTTTCATCATATCAGTACGCTTATGACCAGGCTGAACATAAGTTCTTAAATACTTTGGATTAAACCATTTCCCGTTATTGGCTGCATAAACATATCCGGGGAATATTGATACACAGAAAAAAACAATACAAATTATAATTAGAAATTTTTTCATAAAAAATTTGCTCTCGTATTTATTCACTATTACACAATTTCTTCTTCGACAAAAAAAGTAAAAAATTTAATAAATATATACTCTGCCTTATAAAAACTTTACAAAAAAACATTGAAAATATAGCTAAAATTGAACTATAATAAGCTTGGTGCCAAACAATAACATTGTAACAGGCATAGAAAAAGAGGGAAAACGAGTATTACAAATGGTTGATGAAATTACTACTATACAAGAAACAAAACCTACACGTAAAAAATATATATTAAAAAAACGCCCTTCTATACAGACCAACTATAAAGTTAATTATGAACAAGATTTGAACAACGCACAACTGGAAGCCGTACAATCAACTGATGGCCCGATTCTTGTTATAGCCGGTGCCGGTTCAGGAAAAACAAAAACTTTAACTTATCGTGTTGCCAGACTTATTGAAGATGGAGTAAAACCTGAAAATATCCTCCTTTTAACATTTACTAAAAAAGCTGCAGCTGAAATGTTATCTCGAGCTACTCTTGTGCTTGATAATAGATGTGAAAAAGTTGCGGGAGGAACATTCCATTCTTTTGCCAATATAATTTTGAGAAAATACTCAAAACTACTTGGACTTAAAAATAATTTTACAATAATGGATAGAGCTGATTGTGAAGATATCATAAACCATATAACAGGGAATCTTTTTCCCAAAAAAGAAAAACGTTTTCCTAAAAAATCAACGATTTTAGACATCTATTCAAAAAGTATAAATAAAGTTACTCCTACAAAAAAAATTATAAATGACGAATTCCCACAATTTGAACATTGCACAGATAAAATTATAGAAATTCATAAAGCTTACGTTGGATATAAAAGAGAAAATTCTGTTCTTGATTATGATGATTTGCTGCTTTACGTCAAACTTTTACTTGAAAACAACGAAAATTTACGAAAACACCTGTCAAATGAATACAAATATATAATGGTTGATGAATATCAGGATACTAACACTCTACAAGCTGATGTCATAAAACTGCTCGCCTCTGAGCATCATAATATTATGGCTGTTGGAGATGATGCGCAGAGTATTTACTCATTTCGCGGAGCAAATTTCAGAAATATATTAGACTTTCCAAAACTATTTGAAAATACAAAAATTATAAAATTGGAACAAAATTATAGAAGTACACAAAACATTTTAAAATTTACAAATACAATAATTGAAAAAGCAAAAGAAAAATATACAAAAAAATTATTTTCAAATATTGTATCACCACAAGTTCCGGCGCTTATATGTGCAAAAGATACACAAATGGAAGCAGATTTTATATGCCAGAGGATATTAGAACTTTTAGATGAAGATATAAGTTTATCAGATATTTGCGTACTTACAAGAAATGCAAGAATGTCTTATAATTTAGAAATTGAACTTTCAAAACGTGCCATTCCTTTTCAAAAATTCGGTGGTCCAAAATTTATGGAAACAGCGCATATTAAAGATATTGTTGCTCATTTACGTGTAATAATAAATCCTGATGATATCATAAGTTTTACAAGAATCTTGTTATTATTAAAAGGAGTAGGCACATCAACAGTTAATAATATCTTACCAATTTTAAAAGGACAAATTCAACCCGATATTAAACTGTTACCGTCAAACAAAATAAGCAGTCTGCAGCCGCTTTTACTAACTATCGGCAAACTGAGAGATTCTTTGCCTAAAAAGAAACCTCACGAAATTGTGGCAGAAATAATCGAATATTATAAACCTATCTTAAAAGATAAATATGATGACTTTACAAAACGAGAAAAAGATTTGGATCATTTTGAATATCTGTCAACACAGTATAATAATCTGGAAGATTTCATCAGCGATTTGGCATTGGAACCGCCGGACTCAAGTGTGGAAGGAATGTATAAGAACAATTCTGATGATGAAGCACTTACAATCTCAACAATACATTCTGCAAAGGGCCTTGAATGGGACAGTGTATTTATAATAGGTGCAGTTGACGGAAGATTCCCGAGTGCTTATTCATTTAATTCTGAAGAAGAAATGGATGAAGAACTCAGGCTTATGTATGTTGCGGCAACTAGGGCAAAAAATAATTTATATATAACATACCCGGTTGATATGTATGATTATTCTATGAACATGGTTTTGTCAAAACCTTCAAGATTTTTAGACGGAATTTCTGATGAAATACTTGAACGGTGGGATATAACAGAAGAAAACTAAAACAAAAATTTTCATCCAACTTAAATCAAATTGTGAATAAAGGAGAAAGAATTAAATGCTTGTAAAAATATATACAGACGGAGCTTGTAGCGGGAATCCTGGGAAAGGCGGTTATGGAACTATTCTAATCGCAGAAGATGAAAATGGAGTTATCCACAAAAAAGAAATAACCCAAGGTTTTAAAATCACAACCAACAACCGAATGGAACTCTTGGCTGCAATTGTTGGTCTTGAAGCCCTAAAAAAGCCTTGTGATGTGGAATTAACATCCGACTCAAAATACCTTGTTGATGCTTTCAACCAAAAATGGATTGATGGATGGATTAAAAAAGGCTGGAAAAGTGCAAATAAACAACCCGTCAAAAATCAAGATTTATGGAAGCGTTTATTAAAAGCAAAAGAAGCTCATAATGTTAAATTTATATGGATAAAAGGTCATGCCGGACATGAATTCAACGAAAAATGCGACCGTATGGCCGTAGCTTCAGCAAATAGTGAACAGCTTTTGGATGATGAAGGATGCAGCGCCAATATTTAATCAAATATTTAAGGAGAATTAAAATTGAATAAATTTTCTGTTATACAAAAAATTAACGAATATCTATCACAAAAAGATTATATATCTGCACGTAAATTAATTAGGAATGATTTAAAACGTCTTGGGTCAAAAGATGAATATTACTTATATTCAGGTCTGGCATCAATTGAACCTGAAGAAAGAATCAAAAATTATGAAAAAGCTATCGCTGCAAATCCTCAAAATATTGATGCAATTATAAACCTGGCAAATGCTCAAGATGAAATAAACGACTACGATAATGCAATATTAAATTATAATAAAGCTATCGAAATCGACTCAACATGTGCTCTTGCCTATAATAACAGAGGCTTTACGTACTATCACAAAAAAGACTATGAAAAAGCTCTTTCAGACTATGATAAAGCTATTCTGTTAAATCCAAAACTTCAACTTGCACAAGATAACAGAATAAAATTATTGTCCGAACTGGACGGCAAAAAAGAGTTTAAAAATCTTGTGCAAAACAGCGAAGAAAAAACCAATAGTTACAAATTTTATTTTAATCTTGGAATGGCAGAAGCAAGACTCGGAAAATACAATGAAGCAGAAAAAGCTTATAATAAATCCATAAAATTAAATCCATCTTATGCACCATGCTATATATTTAGAGGGATACTCGAACATAGCCGCGGGAATTTTGAAAAAGCCCATGCAGATTATACAAAAGCAATAGATATTGACAAAAATTCAATTGATGCATACTTTAATAGAGCACAACTTATTTTCTCAAAAGAAACGCAAGCCACCGAAGAACAATTAAGAGCAGCACTATTAGATTTAAAACAAGCCGTTGAATTAGATTCAAAATTTATCGATGCATATTATTCAATAGCTGTTATTCAAAAAAAACTCGGAGAATATCAGGAAGCTATCAGAACGCTTGATACATTACTTGAAATTGCTCCTGAAAGCGTTAATGCCAGAGCCCTGAAAAAACTCCTTATAAAAAAATATTTAAACTAATAAACTTTAAATAATGTTAGTAAAAATTTGTAACAACAAAATAATTAATATTTGTATTAAATAGACTTTTCAGATAAAATAAAACACATTGTAAGAATGAAATTATATATAATACTATAGTTTGGCTTTGGTGAATAAATGAAAATTAATTCAACAGTTGCTTTTAGTTCAAAAAATATTGAACTAACTGCAAATATTGACGTTTCGGAAAAGAAAAAAGAAAAAAAATATAAAGATCCACTGGCAAATTGGCCTATGAGAGGATTAGGGTATACAAATGACATAGGCGTTGCAATCAATGAGATTGCACCGACTGCAGCACGACTTTTTTGGGTCCCGGCATTAATGTATTTTGGTGCAGATGTATACGACAAATACAAAAATAAAGGAAATAAATACGACCCTAATGCACAGCGAGCATTTTCTCAAGCCGTATTTCAAGCATTTGCCAGCATTATTCTACCGACTGTATTTGGACACGCCGGACAAAGCGTATTCTCACAAATTGATAAATACCGTGGAGAACGGTTATCTACTAATGCCAAAGAACAAACGTACAGATTTATTAATAATCACGTTTCAGAACATGAAATATTCCAAAAAGACAGAGATATAAACAAAGTTTTACAAAATTTTGAAAATAGTTTTAATATATTTTTTAAAGACAAAAAAGAATATTATGCAGGAAGAAATATTTTCTCAAAAATTTATGACAAAACCTTAGCTAACTGCAAACATGGAGCTATTGCCAACTCAAACGAAGAACGTCTCAAAAATTTTGCAAAAAAAGAATTTGAAAATATTCTTTCTACCTGCAACAATTCAGAATTTCTAAAAAAACATATTGATAAAAAAATCCTGAAATTAAAATCATGGAAATCACTTGGCTCATTCACAGCTTTACTGTTAACAGTAAAACCAATAGACCTATTTACAGAAAATGTAATTATCAAAAAATGTGTAGAGCCTCAGGTGGAAAGATTTAATTCTAAAGATTTTAAAATAAACGATTTTATAAAAAAAACTAAGAAACAAAATTAGTCATTTACAAAATCTTCACAAAAATAAATGCTAATGCTATTATAAATTACATAATCAAAGGATATGTAAATGAAATTCATGCATATAGGAGATCTTCATATTGGCAAACGTGTTAATGAATTTCCAATGATTGAAGACCAAAAAATAATTTTAGAACAAATTCTCAATATAGCACAAGAACAAAAAGTTGACGGAATATTTATCGCCGGAGATATTTATGACAAAACAATTCCATCAATTGAAGCTATTGAAGTTTTTGAAACCTTCATTGAAAAAATAACTAAATTAAAAATTCCAACTTATATTGTTAGCGGCAACCATGATAGTGTTGAACGTTTATCAATTTTTTCCAATCTTATTAAAGATAGCAAAATATATATTTCGAAAAGTTATAATGGAAAAATCACCCCACTGGTAAACAAAAACATTGCAATCTGGCTTTTACCATTTATACGACCGGCAGACGTAAGAAGATTTCATCCTGACATAGAAATAGGCAGCTACCAAGATGCTGTAGAAAAAGTTGTTGCAAATCTGGATATAGACAAAAATAAAACCAATATTATTATTGCCCACCAATTTATAACTGCAAATGGTAAAGGACCCGAAACAAGTGATTCTGAAAATTGTTCACTCGGGACTTTAGATAATGTTGATTTTTCTGTCTTTAACAACTTTGACTACGTTGCATTAGGGCATATTCACAAACCACAATCTATGGGACGCAAAGAAGTCAGATATTGTGGTTCACCGTTGAAATACTCCTTTTCCGAAGTAAATCAAAAAAAATCCGTATCTATTATCAATATTGCTCAAAAAAACAAGTTAAAAATTGAAACTTTTGAATTAAAACCACTTAAGGATATGAAAGAAATCAAAGGTAGCTTAAATGAATTGTTACAATATAATAAAGATGATTCTTATATGCACATAACCCTTACAGATGTTAATGTTATTGATGCAAAAACTAAACTGGAAACTATATTTCCAAATATTATGAAATTGGACTTTGAAGAATATAACCTCCTCTCAGATTCAGATAGAAATTTGAAAAAATTAAAAGAAAAAAATATCTTTGAACATTTTTCAGAATTTTTTGAAAAACAGACAACCAAAAAACTATCCAAAGAAGAATCAAAAATTGTATTAGACCTGTTGGAAAACACACAAGGAGCAGCTGAATGAAACCTCTCCATCTAACAATAAATGCTTTTGGACCTTATGCAGAAAAAATTGAAATTCCATTTGATTCACTTGGAGAAAATGGACTATATCTTATAACCGGAGATACCGGAGCCGGGAAAACAACTATTTTTGATGCAATCACATTTGCTCTTTATGGAGAAGCAAGCGGGGAATACAGAAAAGACAAAGCAGCGCTAAGAAGTGATTTTGCAGATAAAAAAAATAAGACATTCGTAATATTAAAATTTCTATGCAGAGGAGAAATTTTTACAATAAAACGCTCTCCAAAAACCCAAGACCACAATTCAGAAGTAGAATTGGTATATCCCGATGGACGAGTATTTACTAAAGAAAAAGAAGCCGCAGAAAAAATTCAAGAACTCACCGGTATGGATAAAAAACAATTTTCTCAAATAGTCATGATTGCTCAAGGAGAATTTCAAAAACTGCTTAATGCCAAAACAGATGAACGTGTAGAAATTTTCAGAAATATATTTTCTACCAAAAATCTCCAATATTTTCAAATTCAGCTAAATGATAAATACGTAAATACAAATTCAGAATTTTTAAAACTAAAAGACAGTATTTTACAATACATAAATCAGATTGATGCATCGGACAATGAAAATTTAGCAAACGAAATATCACGAATAAAAGAGTCAAAAAATATTTACAATCTTGCTAATCTCTCAGAAGAATTAAAAAAACAGCTAAAATCTGACGAAACAGAAAAAAAAGAATTGGACAAAAAAAAGAAAAATATAAACAAAGATTTAGAAAAACTAAATCAAGAACTTGGAAACGCCGAAATTATACAAAAAACAAATAACGAAATTTTAAATCTAAAAGAAAAAATAATTCCAAATCTTGAAATAGAATTTAAAATTACACATGAAAAATTTGAAAAATATTCAAAAGAACTACCCAAACAAGAAAAGCTAGGCCTTGATATTTCAAAACTGGAAAAAGATTTATCTAAATATTCAACATTGGAATATCTGGCTCAAGATTTAGAATTATTAGAAAAAAATAATATAAAAAATGAAACCGAAATCAATAAAAATGAAAAACAAATTAATGATAACAAATCAAGGCAAGACTCTTTAAAAATAACTATTGATAGTCTTAAAAATATTGAAATAGACTTTGAAAAACAAGAACATTTAAGAGAAAAAAAACTAGAAAAAATTGAACAATTTGATGAACTTAAAAAACAAATTTTAAATTTAAAATCAACTCAAAAAGATTACAATATAATACAAGAAAATATCCAAAATTTGACATCAGAATGGCAAAATGCTCATCAAAAATTCGAAAAAATTTATACATCTTTTATAGAACAACAGGCAGGAATTCTGGCAAGAAATCTTAAACCCGGAATAGCCTGTCCTGTATGCGGATCTGTGAAACATCCAAACCCGGCAAAAACTCAAGACGAAAATATAACCAAAGAATCAGTACAAATATCTCAGGATGCATGTGATAAAGCAAAAAAGAATCTTGATGATAAAACTAAACAATTAACCGAATTAAAAAGCACAATTTCAAATTTAGAAAAAAATATTGAAAAATTATCGTCCAAAATATTAAATACCAAATCTATTATAAATGTAGAAGAAATTTTAGAACAAGAAAACTCAAATATAAAAACAGAATTAACTAATATCGAAAAAAATATCCAAGAGTTAGAACTTAAAATTAAAAATAAAACACAATCAGAAGAGGAATTAAAAAATTTAGAAAATAACCTTTTATCTTCTGAAAATTATCAAAAAGAACTCTTGATAAATAAATCAAAATTAGATAAAGAAATCAGTGCTAAAAAAGCCACCCTAAGTACACTAAAAAACGAACTTGAATATAATGACAGAAAAACAGCCGACCATATTCTAAAAGAAAAACAGCTAATTCATAAAACATTCGAAGATGAATTTAAGCAACTTCAAGACACTATGAATCAAACAAAAACGACGCTTGAATCAAAAAAAGAAAGTTTAAAAACTCTGGAACTTCAAGTTAAACATGCCCCTATAGTTAACATTGAAGATATGAAAAACAAAATAGATAATCTTAAAAATATTATCAGTGAAATTCAGAACAATACAGATAAACTCTTAACAAGATTTTCAAAAAACAATGACCTCAAAAATAATATTTTAAAAACAAATGACTCTTTACTAGAAACAGAACAAAAATTGCAAAAGTTAAAACTTCTTTCAGATACAGCGAATGGCAGACTCAACGGAACAATAAAAATCACATTTGAACAATATATCCAAACAGCATACTTTGATATGATTATAGATGAAGCAAATAAAAGGTTTGTAAAAATGACCAATTTCCAATACAGATTGGAAAGAAAAGAAGAAAAAAAAGGTAATTCAAAAGTAGGATTAGATTTAAATGTTTTTGACTATCATACAGGCAAATACCGGAGTGTAAGTACACTCTCAGGCGGAGAATCTTTTAAAGCTGCACTGTCTTTAGCTCTTGGACTATCTGACGTTGTTCAAAACTACTCAGGCGGGATAAAAATAGATGCAATGTTTATAGACGAAGGATTCGGCTCTTTGGATGAAGAATCTTTAGAACAAGCTCTTAACACATTATATGGACTTACTGAAGGTAATAGAATTGTAGGAATAATATCTCATGTTGGAGAATTAAGAAATCGTATTGATAAAAAAATTCTGATAAAACGAAGTTTGAATGGAAGTTCAGTTGAAATAAAACAATAAAACAAATAATTTTCTAAAAAATAAACACTTATAAAAACAGCAACTTCAGAAAATAAAAAACTACTTATGCACTGCTAATTGAACAGTTTGTCTGAATGTTTCAAGTTCTTTTACCGCTTTATTTACTGAATACTGCCAATTATTGATTTTATCATTAACAATTGGCTTAACAGAAGTCAACCAAACAATATTATCACCACTCAAGTCAAACCATCTGAATTCATAATGCCAATTGAAAAGACCAAGTGTCTTTTTACCCAAAGCTCCTGCTAAATTCAAAATACAATTATCACTTGTAATAACAATATCCAAATTTTCAATCGCAGCTGCTGTATGTGCAAAATCTTTAAAATTCTTTGCAAGATTTACAACTTTATTATTTTTAAAACAGTCAAATTTTGAATCTTGAACATCTTTTGTTAATGAATAAATTTCTACATTTTTTAATTTATCCAAAGGCAAAAAATTCTCAATTGAAATATCTCTGCTATGATTACCATTAACACTACCGGAAAAAGATATACCTATCTTAAATTTTTCATTATTAAAATACTTATCCTTATATATTTTAACCAATTCTTTGTCCGCTTTTATATATCCTTCGCCAACAGAAATAGTATCCCTATTAAGTTTTAAGGCAACAGGAACCGACATTGATGGAATATAATAATCATATTTTATCTTTTTCAAATCGGCCATACTCTTTGGAATAACTTCAACTCCAAAATCATTATTCTTTAATAACTCAAAGATACTATCCTGTACCACAAAAATTATATGTTTAGCAAGCTTTACAAGACGAGGCATATACCCCCACATCAAGAATGTATCTCCAAATCCCTGCTCATAATGTATAAGAAGTGTAGAACCTGAAATATCTTTTACACCATTCCATTCAGGTTTAGTCATCTTTGGAAATTGTGTAGCATTATTTTCTTTTGCAAATCTTGCTCCAAAATACTCTTGCCACCCGTCAAAATCACCATGCTTCAGACAAAAAGCAGCATAATCATATTTATCATCATTAGACATATTACCAATTTCAAGAAGTCTATCCCAGTATTTTCTTCCTGCTTCATAATCATTAGCCTTGGATGCCATAATTGTTGCATTTTTTGCAAAAAGTCGACTATACGGGTCAATTTCAGCGGCTTTTTTAAAATTATCCAGAGATTTAATTAAATCCTCATATCTATGGGTATTATCGGAATATAATTTATTATAATAACATCCCAACAGATTATATTCAGAAGATGTAATATCCGAATTTTTTAAACCAATATATTTTTCCATATACTCAACTGATTTATAATTATCATTTTTCTTATTATAAATTTCACCCAATAATTTATAAACAGCAATATTCTCGGTATCTAAACTCTCCAAAAACTCAACCAGTTCTATTTCCAAATCAAACTGTTCCAATTCATCCAAACATTTTATATAATTCTTAATAATATTAATATCAGAATGCGTATATTTAAAGATCGAAGTGTAGCATAATAAAGCGTTAGGATAATCCTTGTCTTTAAAATACTTTTCCGCAATTGCACTAAGTTTAGTCAAGAAAAAGGCTTGTGAATATGCAAGTTCTTCAGCCACCTCTTCTTTGAAACGTTTATCTGATTGAATCATCATAAGACTATTTAAATATGATTCAAAATAACTAACCGCCTCAAGAATCTTCTGTTGTCTGAGCAAAGATACCCAGACCGCACGATTCATTTTTAATAGTGTAAAATTTTTCATCTCAACCATAACTTCAAAAAGTATATCTCATGATAATATTTTTTTATTCATACAATCAATTGATTTTTGAAATTATAAATTATAATATATAAAAGACAAACAAATAAGGAGAACTTATATGAACTTGCCAAATAATATTCCACAAAAATCAAAACAAGAACTTGAAAAACTTCTAACCGGAAACAAAAATTTTATAAAAGGTACACCAACAGCAAAAAACATGTGTCTATCAACATTACAAAAACTTGCTCTTTATCAAGAACCATACGCTTGTGTACTAAGTTGTTCTGATTCCAGAGTTGTTCCGGAAATTATATTTGATTGCGGAATAGGTGAATTATTTGTAGTCAGAGTTGCCGGAATTACTGTCGGACCAAACATCCTTGAAAGCATTGAATATGCCGTAAAAAAGTTACATGTTCCATTACTAATTCTTCTCGGGCATGATGATTGTGGTGTTATGACATACGCAAACGAACACTATCCGGAAATTACTGAAAATTTCCAATCAATTTTAAAATGTGTTTATCCTGCAATCGATAAAAGCGGACAATCCTCCTGTAACAATGAAATTGCAAGAAAACATACCGTATGGGTTGAAGATTATCTACTTAACCACTCACAAATAATTAAGTCAGCAATAGATAACAACGAACTGTATATCGCAAAATGCCATTTTGACCACAATACAGGTGAAGTTTTTATGATTGATAAAGATTTAAATAAAATATAATAACGATTTGAATTTTATTTAATATATGCCATAAGTCTGTCTAAAAGCTGCGATTTTTGATGAAATCCCACAAACTCTGCAATTTTTTCTCCGTCTTTTAAAAGTACAAAAGTCGGGAATCCTTTGATGCCATATTTTTGCACCAGATTAGGACTTTCGTCTCCATCAACAATTCCAATCCAAACATCAGAATCATTTAAACCTTCAAGTTCAATTCTTTGATTTTTGCAATAGATACACCATGTAGTATAAAATTCAACAAGTTTCAAGCCGTGTGCTGCATTTTCATCAAAATTTTGTTCATTTAATTCTACTATCATATTAACCTCTATTTAAGCTCTACGTTATTTTAATCCTATACAAATAATTTCACATCAAACAAACAGTCATTTAACATGACAATTAAAAATTTTAATAAAATTTAATATTTAATTATTTTAACGCAAAAAGAATAGACATGCAGCTTTATTAATATTAAGGTTAGAATGTAGGAAGTCTTATGATTAATATACCAATAATTAGTTCAAACATATCTACAAAAAAATACCCAACCGACAAAAATCAGCAAATACACTCAAATAAAACTTCTTTAGTAAATTTTTCCGGTCTAAAAAATGAAAAAATAGGATTTACAGAAGGTTTTGGACTTCTTGGGAAGGGAATATTAAATCAAGCTAAAGGAATTATTGATTCTATAGTAAAACATCCAATAAAAACATTAGCTGTTATAGGTGGGACTTCACTTGCACTTATGCTTTTACCTGTTATAGGAATCCCGACAGCTGTAGGTGGTGGAATCCTTGCTATAGGGTTTGCAGGATTATCAGTTGGCAAAGGAATATCCCATGCTATTCAGTTCGCTAAAAATAATGAAGAAGGCACCTACCACCTTGCACGAAAAAATCTGGAACAAATTGGAGAAGACACTGTCGATTTAGCATTATCAGTTCCATTTGTACCTAAATCAATTATTCATGTCAAAAACTTTGCAAAATACGGCAAAATCTCATACAACAAACAACTTATCTCAGAATTTCTAACAGACAAAAATAATTGGACTGCACTAAAAAATGCAGATAAAGAATTATCAAGAAATATAAATTACCAAAAAGGTGTTGATATTGAACTAAAAAAACTTAATAACCTTTCAAATGCAGAAAAAACTGATTTAAAGAACAAACTCTTTGAATTTAATGTTCCTGATGATAAAATTGCAGATATTGTACTAGATAAATGGGCAAAAGCCAGAGGCATTAAGACCAAACCAACTATAAAATACCAGACATTATCTAAAAATAATGGAGGAAATGCTATAGCAAAAAATTGTTCAATAACTCTGAATGACTATAAATACAATATCCCTGATAAAACATTTAATAATTATCAGTGCTTAAAACGAAAACTTGTAAATGGAAAATATGAGTTTACATACAAAGAAATTAATACGGGAAATATAATACAGGAAACTATAGATAAACACATATTAGATGCTTACACTGGATTATATACTCAAGAAGCTGATTTAAGTATGCAAGCGAAAAGGATATTAACAACTGTTCATGAAAGAGAACATATACATCAATATGCACAAATAAATGCTCACAAAGGTTCCTCTTGGTGTAACCCAACTCCGGAAGCAGCAGATTTATACAGAAAAATGGCACAAGATATACCGCCTGTACAAGCTGGTTCTGCAAAGGCTATTGAAATAGAAAACTTTGCAAATGCAATCAACAACGGAACTCCGATTTCATACATCAAAAATGCCAGAGAAATCAATGCAAGAAATGCTGAAGCAAAAGTTCTACAAGATAAAAATTTTAAAAATCTTGATAATGTGTTTACATATACCAATAATATGAAACCTGAATCATTAGAAAAAACATTATTATTAAACAGTATAAGAGCACAATCGGCAAGTGTATAACAAATTTAACTTTTATTAATATCTCAAAGGTATTTTTGAACGAAAGACTTCTTTATCTTCATAGCCATAGTTCAAAAGCATTCTGTTAGTACTTGTATAAAAAATATTTTCATCAAACGTAGGACCAATATTTATCGAAGTAACAGAAGCTTTAGAAAATTTATACTCAAGATAAGGAACAAATAATCCATTTTTTTCAACAACACCAGTAGGTTTTGAATTAGAAGTACCGAAAGCATTAACTATAACTATCCTGTACTCATGTTCATTTTTAAACTGCGGATTTTTAAAAAATATACTAACTATACTCAAAACATCAATCAACTCAAATAAAATATCAAAAAGTTTAACCTCATTTTGTTTTTTGCATTTTAAAGCTCGCTCAAAAAGCATATTCCATTTTTTAAAAATAGCATGTATAATTTTGACCTGTTTAGTTTTATCATAAATAACACTTCCGTATATAGGTAAATAATCATTTTCTGTCATCTCTGACACAAGTTTTTTCTTATCAAATCCTATATTGTAACCTGTGTAATTTTTTCCCTTAGCGTAATTGTTCCAAAGCGTAAGATTATCACTTTCCGTTGAAAACGAAGTAGTAAAATATTCCAGTTTATTAATAAAATCATCATTACCATCAACAATATTTTTATATTTATTTGTAAAATGATTTTTTATTTTGTCAAACAAATCAGAATTCAAACCATCAAATTCACCAATCAAATGAACAATAAGTCTGTATGAATAAGCAATTTCTTCTTTATCATTAAGATAAAGAGCATTAGAAAATCTCAAAGTACCACCGGAGAGAATATTCAAAAGTTTTTCCGGCTTAGTATAATGATAAATAGTATAATTTGTATCGTTATCCAAAATTTTCTTTATTTTTGGAATTTTTCTCAATAACTCGTCATAATAAGACATCAAAGAACCTCTCCAAAGACTACACCTTGATTATAACATAATAGTATCCATTGAAGATAATTAATGTTTAATTGACTTTTCCAATCTTTTTTTAATTTGCTGAACTTCTTCTTTTGTTAAATATTTATGAAATTTTGTAAATTCTTCCATAATCTCCCAAGATGAATAATTTCCCTGTTCTACTTTTTTAATCCAATCATTAACCTCTTTTGTCATCATAATCCTTAACTCCTTTAACCTTCACATATTATATACATAAAAGCAAAATTTGTAAAATGAATTTACAAATTTTGCTTTATAATAATAAATATTTATGTCCAATTAATTATTATATAGAATTTTTAAAAAGATTATCTAATCTTTCACAAGCCTCAACTGTATTTTCTCTGCTACCAAAAGATGTTAGTCTAAAATAACCTTCTCCATTTCTACCAAAACCGGCCCCCGGAGTTCCTACAACCTGAATATTATTTAATAAGTAATCAAAAAACTCCCATGAGGTCATATTTCTCGGACATTTCAACCAAATATAAGGAGAATGCTTACCTCCAATATGCCAAATATTATGTTTAGTTAAAGTATCAGAAATCAATTTAGCATTCTCTTTATAATAATTAAGATTTTCCTGAATTTCTTTTTGGCCATCAATTGTAAATACAGCCTCTGCACCTCTTTGGATAATATAAGGAACTCCGTTAAATTTTGTTGTCTGACGTCTTAACCACATCTTATTTAAAAGTCCCTCTTCCAGTGCTTTAGGAACAACAGTATAACCGCATCTGGTTCCTGTAAAGCCGGCCATTTTAGAAAGAGAACAAAATTCTATAGCACAATTTTTGGCTCCTTCTATCTCATAAATACTTCTTGGCAAATTTTCATCAGTTATAAAACACTCATAGGCAGAATCAAAAAGGATTACAGCATGGTTCACATTAGCATAATCCACCCATTTTTTTAATTGTTCTTTATTATAAACTGCACCTGTCGGATTATTAGGTGAACATATATAAATAATATCAGCCTTTATAGAATTATTAGGAAGCGGTAAAAAATCATTTTCAGCATTTGCATCAATATAAACAATTTTTCTACCGGCCATAACATTTGTATCAACATAAACCGGATAAACCGGATCCGGAACCAACACCGTATTATCCATATCAAATAAGTCTAAAATATTACCTAAATCAGACTTAGCTCCATCAGAGATAAATATCTCGTCCAAATCAAGATGAACATTATGTGATTCATAATAAGAGCAAATTTTTGTTTTTAAAAAATCATATCCCTGTTCCGGCCCATATCCATGGAAAGTTTCCTTTACACCCATTTCTTCTGAAGCATTTTTCAACGCATTAACAACAATCTTACATAATGGCAAAGTTACATCACCTATTCCAAGCTTTATAATCTTTTTATCAGGATTATTCGCTGCAAACTCGCCTACTTTTTTAGCAATAGTTGAAAATAAATAACTGTCAGCAATATTTTGATAATTTTTGTTTATATTCATCTCTTTACTCCCTGTTGTAACACATTTCAACAAAAATTATAGCATAAACCCCTGATAAATAATTAATCAGGGGTCAATAAATTAAATTAAATAATGAATAATCCAGAATTCAATTCTGCAACTTTAACTGTGGATTGAATAGTCCTGGAAACAATATATTATGCAAAAAGTTTTGAATAGTATTAGAACTTAAATCGTTATTATTTGGAACAATACCATTTTCCTGGTTAAAATTATCAAAATGTTTTTCTGAAACCGGTGCAACATTCAAACTTACTGTCATAGCTTCAAAATCTCCCCTTGGAATACGTTCAGGTTTAGTTGTATCCCAAGGATTAACAACTTCTACATAAGTATCAGTAATTTTAGTAACCGTTAATGCATGCCCGCCACCGGCTTTTGTAGAGCCATCAGGCCCATTATGAGCAACAATTACTCCTACAGTAATTGAATAATTCTTTTCTTTACCTTTATATTTGTCAAGCATCCTCTGCAAATCTGACTCTTTATTATAAATATGATTTACTTCAACAATGCCCGCAGCACTTCTTCCAAGAGAACCTTTTGAGTTTTTCATTTCTTGTCCCAAATAACCATATTCCCCTGGCTTATAAAGCTTTATATGTTTCCTTTTAGATTTCTTAGCCAGATACAAATCTGATTTCTGTCCGGTTAAAATAAAGACCGCATCATACATCATTCCACCTGACAATGTGTCAGATTCCGACATTGGACCTATCTGACCGGCAATATAACGTTCACTTTTTTTACCCAAAGCCTTGTTGGTTTTAACAATCTCTGCTCGAAAAGCTTCCATTGCCAACTCCAAAGCTATAACTTCAATATCTCCATAAGCATAAGACTTGCCTGACATAGTTTTTGCTTTTTCTATAGCAGAAGCAGTTATTGTATACTTTCCGGTTATTGCACATTTATCGCCATAACCGGTATTAATATAGTGGTTTCTGGCCGCAACCGCACCGGGAAGAGTAACCGTATATGAACCGTTAGGATTTTTATGAACATTCTTTTTTAGAATTTCTTGTCCGTCCTCAGTATTAACTATCGATTTTATAGCAGCTAATAAATAGCAATCTCCGCGTTTTCCCTGTTTAAAATCATCAATTTGTCCGTTTGCCTCTGCTATATTATCTTCATATTCCTGAATTTGTTCAGGAGAACAAGAATTTTGTCTGGGTGCAGATGTTCCTCTATGAATAGGATTTGAAACATTATCCACATCAATAACTCTAACCCCATTTTTCTCTAAACCAAGTTCATACGAAGGTTTTTCAGGTTGAAGTTTTTGAGGTTTCATATATTTACTAAGCTCAATAAGATATCTGATATATGAATCTCTTGACATAATAACAACCTTACCGTCAGAACGTTTTACAAAAATCAAATTATTTACACTATTTTTTTCTTTATTTTCATTAGGCAAATATGATAAATTTGCAGAAATATGCGAATCCAGAGCATTTATATTTTCCAAAACCATAAAATTCTCCTATATTTCCCCATATAAATATAAACAAATTTTCATAAAAAAAATTGTTTAACAATATTAAATTTGTTAAAGAATATTTACCAAAATTAATATTTTGACAAAAAATATTTTTTTTTGAACTTAGTTCTGCTATAGTTTATAAAAAGCTATGGTCGTAGTAATAAAAAATGAAGGTAAAAAATGGTAGATATACTGCATAAATCTAAAGAAATAGAAACTGCAATTAAAACAAAAAAAATGTATGTTTCAACTCCGTTTAACAGACTTCAATCAATAGAGAATAAATTAAATAAAATTTTTGAAGAAGAACTTAATTCGGAAGGCTCAATTTTAGTAAGCTACAAACCTGCAATTATCTCAAAACTAGCAAAATTTTTATCAGGATATATAAATCGTTCAGCATCAATTGGACTTGCTGGAGAAACTGCAAGCGGAAAATCAACCATTACTCTAGATATTATAGATACAATTAAATCATTCGCAACAGAATTTGAAATTGAAAATGCTATTACCAGAGTAAATACAGATGACTATTACTATGATCGTTCAGATATGGTCAAAAAAGCCGGAAGTTTTGCTGAATTTGCAAAAAACTATGATTTAGATGTGCCTCAAGCTCTTGAATTAGAACTCATGAACAAACACATTAAAGAATTATTATCAGGTAAATCTGTTTACCTTCCAAAATATGACATGTCAGGAACTGCAAAAAGATATGATAATTATACATTGGCTAATCCTTCCAAAATTGTTATTTCGGAAGGATTATTCACACTTACTGACAAAATAAAAGATGCTTTTGATTTCAAAATATATGTTGATGTAAGAAGAGAAGTTCAAAAAGACAGATTTTATGTTCGTGCGGCAGAAAGAAATCTTGGTTCATCCGCTGACGGAATATATAAAAATGCATCAGACAAAGCTGAAATTTATATTCGTCCATGTAAAAACGAAGCAGATATAGTTCTTTCAGGAGAAGCCATACGAGCAAGATATAAAGCATTTTTGAATAAACTAATCTGTATTGTACAACAAGAAAATTTTCGCAATAAAGAAATTATATAAATATTCAATTATTGTTCATAAGTTTTTATTTTCCTGCCATATTTGTCATATTGTGTAATTCTACCTGAGGAATCTTGTTTATATGACCCTGTTTTTCGGCCGTATTTATCATAACTGGTCGTTGTACCATTTGAATTTTTTTGAAAACTACCAACCTTTTGACCATATTTGTTATACTTTGTAGTTGTATTTCCATTAGTTTTATATGAACCGGTCTTAAGTCCATAGCTGTCATAAACATCAGTTATATTTCTATTCGTATTATAAAAAGATTCTTTTTGACCGTATTTATTATATTTAGTGATAGTTGAACCTGAAGTTTTATAAGAACCTGTTTTTCGACCATATTTATCATAAATATTCACCTCTGTTCCAAAACTCAAGCCTGAAAATAGAACTATTAATAATAAACTTGTTAAAAACTTTTTCATAATTTCCCTATAAAACAAACTTTTTTAATAACAATATAATTAATAACATATAAAATTAAAAAAT